>Ga0307517_10007828_pt1 | contig 15485 bp, 13 predicted proteins | sample 23_EM_MG_FD_194515 | JGI IMG/M metagenome (GOLD analysis project Ga0307517, IMG submission 194515) | Populus trichocarpa ectomycorrhiza microbial communities from riparian zone in the Pacific Northwest, United States - 23_EM | ecosystem: Host-associated > Plants > Roots > Unclassified | place...
CTCACCAGGGGGAACCTTGTGTACTCACCAGGGGGAACCTTGTGTACTCACCAGGGGGAACCTTGTGTACTCACCAGGGGGAACCTTGTGTACTCACCAGGGGGAACCTTGTGTACTCACCAGGGGGAACCTTGTGTACTCACCAGGGGGGTTGAGGAGGGCGAAACCGGACTCCGCTGCCTTCTCAAAATAGGGAGTCGAGGACGAGATCTCCTGTGGCGAGAAGTGCCGTAGCGGGTCTGAGAGGGGGTTGTGGATGTTGAGGTCCCCTACCACTAGCAGGGGGAACCCAAGGTAGGGGAAAAGAACTTCTGGTTGGACTGAATGGACCCTATGGTCGACCGTATTGGTGGAGTAAGCATTAATAACCCTAAAAGAGTGAAAGGCGGTGCCAAAAAGAGGCTCGCTGGAGGAGACGTCGAGGGCGAGGACGTCATCCACTCCCATGAACTTGGGGAGCACCGTGTAATTGGAAAGAAAAGACATATGAACGTCGGCAGCCACACGTGGCTTCCTAACCGGGGGAAAAAAGGACTTGAAACCATTGAAAGAGGGAAGGTGGGCCTTGTTCACAGGTGGATCCTGTAACAAGACTATCGAGGGGTAGGTGGTCGTTTCTCGGAACGACTCAAACAAAGACAAGAAAACATTCCAGCTCCCAAGGCAGTTATGTTGAATGATGGAAAGAAACGCGTGGGCTGGGGCCGGCCCTTGACCCAGGGGAGGAGGCATGGGTTGATTATTCATTTCCGGGGCGAACCCGACGAGTAAAAGGTGCAGGGGAAGGGCTTGGCTCCTCCAGGGGGAGAGGACCGCCAAAGCCGTGAGTAGTGCCGGGGCGCGTGGAGGGACCGGCTGGGGGAGGTTGCCTGGGAGTTACGAGGTCCACCTCAAGGGGACCCTTCCCGGTCGGGGGAGTAGTGGGTGCTGGGCCGCCATCGACCGCCAAATCCATGGGGTCTTGACATGTCGGGGCAGGGGCCGGAGAGCCGGTTCGGGAGGGGACAGACGGGGGAGGTCGAGCCGGACATTCTCTGAATGTGGCAGTGTGGTCGTTACCGCAGTTGCAGCAACGGGGGGGCGAGGTCGGACAACAGGACGGGACTGGCTTATTGTTCCCGCTCCTGGGGCAGGTGGGATTCTGACATCTGTGCGCCGCACGAGTATGGTGAAGCGCACAAATGGGGCACGTGGGGTGGGTGGCGGGGCATCGTTGATGGGCGTGTCCGTATCTCCAGCAGTTCTTACACTGGGAGGTCTTGGAGGAGGAGAAGGCAAGTTCGACCTTGCGTTTCTGGGAGAGGATAACGACCCCTGAAGTGAGGGCCTGAACGTTGTGGGGGTCGATGGTGACAACCACCGAAGTGGCCTGCTTGGTCTCCCTAGAATCTCGGCTAGGGTTAAGGTACCTGGCTGAGAGAATCGAGGTCGCTTTGTCGTTGAGGATTGCTTGCCGGAGATATGGGAAGAGTTCCTCTTTATCTTGAGGGAGGAAGCGTACTGGGAGGCCGTGGATTGCAAGTTGAACGGCTGTAGGGGCGAGGACTAGGGTGCACCAGGGGTTTTCTCCTACCGGAAAAGACAGGTTGAGGGCCCGCGTGAGGGAGTCGAAATAGGGGGCGTAAGAAGCGGCGGGTGTGGCCTTATCGGTGACGGTTAGGGAGATGGAGCCTCGAGGGTTGACCGTAGCAGAGAACCCCAAAGGGAGGAGGCAGTTTGATTCGCGGAGGACGCGAGCAGCGATGTCGGGAAAGGTCGCGGCGATTGTGAGAGCGTCTGGGTGAGGGGCAGGGGACTGGCGGGGAGGAAAGAAGCGTCGTTGGGCACCTGGAAGGGAGGGAGGCCCCTTTTTAACAGGAGGGGTCGCCGCACTCGCAACAAGTTGTGGGGAAGGAGGCTTCCCAGCTTTGCCTTTGCCCTTGCCGCCCGAGCCTGAGCCAGAGGCAGCTTGCGCGTAGGAGGGGGAGGGGTGGACGTCAGGATGGAGGTGGCCTAGGGTGAAGGAGTCAAGGTCGTACCTCCCCTTCCGGAATTCCCCGGCCTCGTATGAGTTGGGATAGAGCCTGGCGTACTTCTCGGGATCACCGAAAGCCTTGCCAAGTCTCGTATCGTAGAAAGGTATGAGGTATTTAGGGTCGTCAGCCACGGCTGATGAAGGTGTGGGTGGTGCACGGGCCTTTTCTTTGCCCTTCTTCGAGGGGGGGGGGACAGCAGTTGGGTGGGGCTGAGGTGTTCTCTGTGGTAGGGGGACTACTGCCGGGGGGGCAGGGATGGGGGCTGACACTCCATGTGACAGGTCACGTATGGATGCCTGGAGATCGGCGATCCCCGGAGCGGTTGGTTGCTCTTGAGCGTGGGGGAGGTTTGCGAGCTGAGAGGAGATGTCATGGAGCTCCTCCCTGAGGTTCTCGTTTTCCTCGGAGATGGTTGCGACCACCTGGGTTACCCCGCTCAGCTCATGTGAGACGGTCACCAGGCCCTGTACTAGCTGCGAGAGAAGAACGATCGTGATGGATTCGATAGGGAGGGTGCCGGCCTGCGCGTCTGGGCTGAGGTCCGGGAAGTCCTGGTTGCTGCGCCTGAGGGCACTCCTCGCCTGGGCGAGTTGCCTCATCATGAACTCAATTGGGTGGTCGGTTGAGGGTGTTCCTGAACGCGACGGGAGAGGGGAGTTGAGGGCTGAGAGCCTTCCGAAGGCCTCGTTCCCTGGAGGGAGATTATGGGGGTTCGCCATAGCTGCGAGCGGGCGAGGAGAGGTGGGCGAGGGGTTTGATCCGGACGCAAAGCGGGGTAAAGTTGTGATTGTATGTGAAATGTAGAGGGGGGGAAAGAGTTTGCAAGAAGCGTGTCCTATCTCTTGGTCGGAACCAAGCGCCTTATATAGGCATCTTCCCACAACCCTAACCCTGGTGACTCATCACCTCGCGCTACATAAACCTCTATGACTCATACTGAGTCATAGCGCGAAATCCATCGATGACTCATATGAGTCATCGCACAACATTCCGTTAACTAATCAAAACTCATAAACCAAGTCATGTGCTCAAACGAGTCACATGCGTGAAACACATGACTCATAATGTGAGTCATGTGCGAAAGTCATTACATCATATAACATCGCACTCGTGAGTCATGAAACAATCAAACAATCATAACATAACAATGACTTGCAAATGCGTAGTCATGTGAGAACTATGAGTCAAGCGACCTCATAGTGTAAAACATAAACAGGGGATGACTAATAACTGACTAGTCATGTGAAAACAAATTGGCTAAGTCAGAATTTGTGACAGGAAGCGGGCTCTGTCCGTCCGGAGAAAAAGGTTTTTTTTGCCGATGGTGTAGGTAGAGATAAGCCTCACGATAACATGTATCACTATATGAAAAATGACTTGGATATCCACCTTCTTCAAGAAACTTTGCGTCCAGAGCCAGGGTTCATGCTGGTAAATATTCATTAAGATCATAGTCCACAACTTCCTCTTCTAATGCAGACAATACCTTCTCATCAACCTTTTCTTTATAGTCTTTTCAACTTTTAGGATAATAATAAAGAAGAAAGCATTGACCGGTTGGAAGATAATGTTCACGATTTTGTTGTAGTCGAATAGGATGGGAATTTTGAATCTCAACAAGTCGATGAATATGTGATCGAATCATATCCATATAAAGATATTATAAACAGGACTCATTTGTCTTACTACCATCAAAATATACATCAGCCTCCAGTTTTCCAAAGTACACTTTCCATTCTTTTGTCTGGCCTTGGGTTAAAATATTCCACCAAGCTTCAATGCGTTGATTCTTTGTTGATTTCCCATCGGAGTATGCTTTGGCGAAAGGTAGATCAGGTTGATTTACTCTTCGTCGAATAAGATATGACTCAGCTAAAAGTACAGTTTCAGTTCCTATTAATATTATATTAGTCTCTAACAACTGGAAGTTAAGTGAAATCAAATAAATAGAACTATATCGTGGTCTCTTTTGATAGGCTGACCTTTATCTGAGCGAATTAACTTTGGCATGTGCAGTGTAGTCCTCAAAAGTCGCAAATATTGATTGTTAACGGATACTGCAGTTCAGTTAGAGATGCCGATATAGCACCAAACGATATAGCGTGAATATGCATCAATTGCCCCATAAATCTCAAATCCAAATCGAGATAACTTATCATGACCATCTATAGATAGTACACGATTGTGTCCTTTAATGGTAAATTCCTTTTGTTGGCCCTTTTGACCGATCAGTTAACCTCTTATAGTAACACTTTCAGGATCTACTTGTGCATTGCTTCTCGTATTTGCTTTCTGAAAATCAAAACTGAAATATAAGTAATTATTTCTCGTGTGATTATATTGAAAATCGCTCTACATACTGTGAGATAAAAACACCACTTGATTGAATATTGGCAAGGGCATACTGTCTTCCATATCGAATAGCTTGTCCTGACACCAAATGCTCACGTACATACGTTTCTGCATGCATGCCAGCTTCAAGTCGTGCTTCTGCTGTATGAGCTGTTCCCATCAAAAGTCTTAAGTCGGGATGTAGGCGCAAATTCTTCGGCTGAGTTGGTGATCAATGCCAATCATCATGAGCTAAACAATGTAGTATATTTGCTGAACTGAGATTCCGTGACCAGAGTGCTTTTACTTTGTTGACAAGAACTGAATTCTTAAATAGTGACTCTTGTTTCTTCGAAAATTCCCTTTCAGCAAACTTTAGCTGATATGCCCGCTCACTATTCTGAAATCAGTTTTAAATTCAGTATACAAATACTATTAACTAACCTCGGAGTAAAATTGTAGTGAGTTGACATTTCTGTCATAATATCCTTCAAATACATATTATGTAAAAGATACATTTCTGCCAATTCTGAATAGTATAACTCCCAATTATACACACGTGGCATTGCGAAGGAGTGATTAAGTTGAATCTGATAATTGTATAGGCATAAGAAGATAATTGAATAGGTATAAGAAGGTAATTGAATGGTATTAGAAGATAATTGAATTGGTATCAGAATGTTGAGTTGAAATTCTCAAACCTGAGGTATAGACAATATTATCTAGGTACAATCAGGATCTTTTATATTTATTTGTAAATGTTGGAAGAGTGATAATAGTAGCAAGAGTAGCGGATGGCAATGGGAATATTTACCTACTAACTTCAATCATTCTTGAACTAAAAATATGTTCTTACATATAACCTATCATGATCAACTTATTGCATCATGAATTCAAAAGCCAATACCAACAAAAAAGATAAGAAATGCATAAGAAAAATATATAAAAAGAAATCAGGATGGCTGTGAAAAAGACTAAGACCACTTATAAAGATTCTTATCAGTCATAAAAACCATTGAATAACGTTCACCATCAACAGACATATTGTAATAGGAAATAATAGCAGAACGGAACATAATAAGTGAACTAGCAGGAAATGGTACACAAGTACTTAGCTCTGCAAAGACCAACTCACCACCCTGAAACTTAACCCAACAGATTATAACACAGATTCTACCTTAATATCACCCAAATCCTTATAAACCTTAGTCTGTACCATTTTGTTAATAGCAACAGTAGCAAACAAACCTGCAAATTTGTAACATCCTGCTGGTACCCTGATTTGGCTGTAAATTTCCCATATATCAGGATAGTAGGTTTTAATCAAGTCTTGTACCAATTGAAAAAGATCCCCATTGGCATTCTGAAACCTTTTTGCTGCAATATAGTGAGGATTGTGGAAGCGTTTATAATGGATACCAGAGTGAGATCCACGATAGTGTGCAGTCATATAAGGCTGAAGAAATCTTCCTGACTTAAACCAGCAGCCAAGAATTCTGACTTGATAATCTCCTCTCTTATGAGTGTAGTTGTAGTTGGGAAAGATAACACTGGTGTAATATTCATAAATGGAGGAGGAGAGAGTCTCAATAAGGTTGGAGGAAACAGTTACCAATTGAAAGAGATGAACAAGTACTCTTTGTCTAGAGTCCCAAATAACAAGACCATTTCCGACTTGTTCAATGGTAAAGTTTGAGAGAATACGCTAAACATCAAGTGGATGTAGTTGAAAATTGCTTGGTGGCTGATATCCCCGAGATTTCCAACACAATGCATATAAGTTAGCACCCTCATCAACCTCCACCTGTAGTGTCTTTTTTAACATCCCTTCTCTCTTTTGTCTTTTGTATTCCTTTTCATGCTTGATTTTTCCAAATGATTTCTTTCTTCTCTTGCTCTTATCTTTCTTTACTGAGGACTCCGCAATAGCACCCTCCTCACTATCTTCAAAGTTTGAGTCTTGAATCTCCTCACCATCACTGTTAACAGGAGAGTCTGCTTTGTTCCAATGCCAGGCAGGGTTACAGGAAAAGTGGGAAGGGCGAGGGCGAGATGAAGGTAGAATTAGGCCATAGCGTTCAAAGCTTGTTGAACTTGAAGAAACAGAGGTAGAATGTGGAAGAGTTGTAGATAAAGATTCCTGATAATTTATATCTTCTGAAACTGGAACCTCAATTGCTTCCGTATCTGAAAGTCCAGAGTTATCACTGTCTGCAGATACTGCTAAAAGTGATTCTTGCATATCAGGAATCTGAGTCCTGAGTTCCTGATCGTGAGGAATAGCTGATGAAGACATCTGTATTTCTTATAAGTATTTTGAAAATAACTAATATAATTATTGAACTTTTCTTACCTTGAAATTACTCAGGTGTTGGCAAGAACAGGTTGGTAAAAATATGCAATAAACTTGGCAGAAATGTGCTAAAAGCTGAGCAAAAAAGCACTAATGGCTCTGCAGGAGTGTGCTAATACTTGGCAAAAATAGGCTAAAGGTTTAGTTGAAATATTCTAAATAATATCTTTGCAAATATATGGTTAACTATACCAATGATTCTCTAAGTGCCCAGCAGAAATGCGAAAAATACTTGGCAGGAATACACGCAAGGCTCGGCAAAAATGCGATAGGGACTCGGCGGATTTCCTGGCTTGGCAGGAGTCCAATAATAGCTTGTCAAAAATGTGCTAATAGCCTTGCCAGAATATTCTAGATAATATCTTAGTAATTGCATGAGAATAGTACTAGAATAGGAGCATAGAAGAATTTTCTAAAGACTTTCTGATTGAATGCCCAGCAGAAATGCGAAAAATGCTCAGCAGGAATGCACTCAAGGCTTAGCAGGAATGCGAAAAAGGCTCGGCAAAAATGTTCTACTAGACTAGCCAGAATATTCTAAATAATATCTTAGTAATTGCTTGATGAAAATACAATAGTAGGAGAAAGTAGACCTTTCCAAAGGTTACCTGATTGAGTGCTTGGCAGAAATGCGAAAAATGCTCGGCAGGAATGAACTTGATGTTTAATAGAAATATGATAAGAGCTTAGCAGGTTGCAAGGTTCACCAGACTCAGAATGCAAAAATAGGGCGGAAAAAATGCGATAATCCACTAGCCTGAATATTCTAAATAATATATTAGCAATTGCTTGACAAAAGTCCTATGGTAGGAGCATAGTAGACTTTTCTAAAGATTTTATGATTGAGTGCTGGGCAGAAATGCGAAAAATACTCAGAAAGAATATACTCAAGGCTCAGCAGCAATGCGACAGATGCTTAGTGAATTTCCAAGCTTAGCGGTAATGCAATACAGGCTCGGCAAAAATGCGTTAAAGGCTCTGTCAGAATAATCTAAATTATATTTTAGTAATTGGGTAAGAAAACTAAAGTGGAAGAATGGTAAACTATACCGGTTCTCTAAATGCTCAGCAGAAATGCGAAAAATGCTCGGCAGCAATATGCACTGAATAGTTTATGGGTGACGTAGTTGATTTAGGGCTTAACACCTAATTTTTCAGAACGCGAAGCTGCGCATTACCCCTCTTAGGTTAACCACGCTTGTGAGAGGTAACTCGGAAGGGTGCTGAAGAAAGTGGAGCAGGAATAAAAATAAAATAAAAAGACTTCAGCTAGACAAGGCTTATGTCATGCAAGCTGTTATTTCGCATCTGTACTGTTAGGTGGTACCAGATCTCTAAGAACAAGCGAGATGGGTAAGACCAGGGTACTTTATCGTAGACAGAGATGTGTCTAGGAAGGCTCAATATAAACGTGCGTAAAATAGTGATAAAGATTTTTCTTGTAATAACTTATTATATTGATAAGGTCTCTTCTCCGTAGCGTGATGATTTCAGTAAAGCTCGGGAGGCACTTCGATATTTATATCCCGCATTGATAGAGTGCGCGGCCTACAAGTAACTACCATACTAACTAAGTACCTGCTAACCAGTCCGAACATTTCCTATAGTGCGAACACCTTTTAACCCTGAATAATATCGCCCCACCATTGACTTCCGGACTGGAGAGCTCTTGATTTCTCTGGTGTGGCACCACGTTCCAGTCAGAGTTCGCAATCCTTCTTCGGTCAGGAGGAACTGAAACTTGTCTGCATGCTAGACAGTGTCCTCATCATCGGACGAACGAAGTGGCCAACTTCGTAATCGGACCTATCGCAGTAGCAGATATCACTCTTGCTTCCTGCACTTAGGCTTCGGTCAGACTATCAGTCGGAATTGTGCCAGTGGCACAATTCTCTCATAGTCTTTCCCTACCGAATGATCCTATATGGTACTATACCATTGGTGTGGGTGCGGTCATACTCTTATTTCATTCTTGAGTAAACACAACGAAAACGTCCCGTTACTTTAGTGACATAGTTTCCCATGCTGTTCCGCTATATCTGTAACTTTATGCGACGTCGACCGATTTCGCCCGGAACACTTGCATAAGCTCGCCAAAGGTTCCCTCTCATATATCCTGTGAACAGCATCCGGTCGGACGGACGGCCGCGACCTATACGGTGTTATGAGATAGGTTCCAATGATAGTGTCCTTTGGTGTTAGGACGCAACAGCGACGCCGTCAGGTGTTGTCGCGCCGTCCTAACTCCGGGGCCAGAGGGGGGTGTTAGCTTCACTGAGTGAAGGTAGGGTAACCCCAGGATACACAAAAATAGGTGGAAAAGCTACGCTTTTCTCATCTGCCTAACATGTACAGCCTCTCTATTTGCCTATGGTTGGTTGTTGTTCGAGTTGGAGCGCTGAGAAAACAGTGGAGACCGCTCTGCTTCCCAACTCGCCAGTTTATATAATTATACTCCTTGCCTAATGTTTTTTTTTTGCCCTGAATTCCTACCCAACCTGCTGTATGGTGAGAGAGTTGGGAAAAATAATGCGTAGAAGTGATAGAATATTAACCAATTATAGCTAGATAAGGATGAGATTATTGCTTAATGGAAATCATTAGGAGAATGCAGATTTCTTTTGCCCCGGTGGGCTGCTTATGTAATCAAACTCTGTACTTTGGCTCCTTCTCACTTGGAATTGTTTTATTTGCACTTGATATCTACTTGACCCGCCGTACCTCTCTACTAACTTCCTGCTTTAGAATGTGTCTCAAAGTTTTGGCGGCTCCATCATCCTTCTACACATCCCTGCCATGAATGGACCAAACACCAGGGGTGTCGTGGCAGCTGAAAGTCCCTTGCCAACGACACTAAATCACCCCCGTAAAAAGTGAAAGTAGTTAGCATAAAAGTAATCAAAATGGGGTAAATTTAATCAAAAAGTGACTATAGTTCCTAGCCACTGCATATTAGCAAGAAGTATCAACGCTTTCAAGTATCCTGAACACAAAGAAACAATGGGAAAAAAAAAGAGATATTACCAGTAAGTATTTCCAATATAAGACAATCATGACCGATCACTCACCCAAGTATATGGAATAATGGAAGCCGAAAAGTGTGAATGCTTATCCTATAAACAGCTCTGTGCTGTTCGAACTTTACGTTTTCCGCCAACTGGACCTATAGGCAGATCGCCGAAGAGCAGACACTGAGCCTCAGTACTCTCTTCAACATCTGCCAAGCACCCTCTACTCCAAAAGAGCTCAAAGGAAGACCATTTTCCCTCGACACTCCTACGCGCTGCCAACTCGTAGCTACAGCTACAATGAGCGCGGTATATCGAAGAATGCCCCTCCGTGAGGTTGCTGCAGCTTGCGGCCTGCAAGCATGCGAAAAAACCCTCCGGAAAGCCTTCCAGAGGGAAGGCTATTCCCGCAGGGTTGCTCGCAAAAAACCTTTTCTCGACAAGCGAAAATGAGTGCTACGCTTAGACTTTGCCCAGGTTCATCAACATTGGACGAAGGATGACTGGCCCCGAGTCAGCTGGAGCGACGAGTGCAATGTATGGCTCTCGGTCCATTCAAGTCTGGCTTGGGTTACTCGGTGCCAAGGGGAGGAGTTTCACGATGATTGTCTCCTCCCCAAGTTTGCCAAACAGGATATGATCATGGTTTGGGGCGGTATTCTGGGAGGAAGAAAATCCGAGGCAGTTCTCTGGGATAAGGACAATTGGGGAACTATTACCTCAAAGGCATATGTCGACAATGTCCTTATTCCAGTGATTCAACCTTTTTGGGAGAGAGAGTGTGAGCATGCTGCGCATCCTCTCTAGCTGATGGAGGATAGAGCTACTGCGCATTGGGCACATCATACTCGGCGGATCCGGGAGCAGTTCGGCATGCCTAAACTCCACTGGCCACCTTCTTCCCCGGATCTTAACCTGATCGAAAAGGTTTGGTTTATCCTAAAAGATAAGCTAAACAAATGTCATACACGGCTGCAGGGATTGGCCGGAATGGGGGAGGCAATTAAGCAAGAGTGGAAGGGCATTTCAGGGGCTCATCTTCTAATATTTGTTGATTCAATGCCGGAAAGAATACAGGCTGTTATTGGTGCCTCTGGAGGGCATACTCGCTGGTGAACTTTGTGTTGAGCTTTTTTTTTGTATATATTATTATCACTATTTCTTAATTTTTAATATATATTTACATTAATCTTTTACATATCTAAGTTCCATGAAGAATATCTACTTTTTCTCCTTTTTTGACGACTTTTATGCTAACTACTTTCACTATTTACAGGGGTGATTTAGTGTCCTTGACAAAGGACCTTCAGCTGCGGGAACACCCCTGGTGTTCGGTCCGTTCATGGCAGGGACGTGTAGGTAAGTAGTCGCAGTACAGTCATGCTATAGCGATATCTTACCTCCTAGCCTGGTTGTCCAGGCTTCTAATCGCTAGGGGAACCAGCATTTAAGTCACCAGCAATATTCACCTCTTTCGTTCCATTTACCTTGGATATACCTTACCCCCCCCCCAGATTCCAGGAGAAAAACCCAGGCTTACCCTCTCCACTATGACTACCTCCCCGCTCTTGAAATTTATTTATTTCCAAAAGTCAATCCCGGGATCGTGGAATTAGTCGGTGCGCACGCCTTGTCTCTGCTATCTAGCTCTAGCGGAGAGAGCCAACGCATGATTCGTGTATCCTCGTTGGTAGAATTTACCGAAACGTCCGCCATGTTGCAGTAGTGGGTGTATCCGTTGGTCGATAGCATGTGTACTCGGGTACAAGGGTAAGTCGGGCGCGGTGCCACAAAAAGTCTTGGTTTATTGCCTGTTCTGGGTGTCGCCCGACTTTTTTCCTCATACAAAACAATTGGTGCAAACCGCGTTTGTATGGGTAAAAACCCTAGTTACTTTATATGGGTGTCGCCCGACTTATGGTACCCCCCGAGTACTTTGTGCTTTGATTCCCCCTCAAAAATTCTGGTCGAATGTACCGTAGTAGTGCACGTTAGCATAAATAACCGAACATCCGCATTCAACAGCTCGTTCCTCTTTGCCAACACCTAACTCAACAAGTGACTACCGAAACAACAGCCAAATAAATATTTAAAAATAAAATAAACATATAATCCTAATTAATACCTTGTGTGTCATCCATCTGCTTTATTGAGATTTTTTTGTTGTGGTAAAGTTATGCTGGATTCGGGAGTGAGGGGGCGGGGTTGCGGTCCTAGGTGGTGGAAGGTTGCAGCGCCAAATGTTCGGTTACTTTTGCTAGCGTGCAATAGTAGAGCAACATGTATCATAGGTGAATCGGGAGGGCTTGACAAACTTGAGCTGAAGAAGGCGGAGTGATAAAGCTCCCCTTGCCACAATTCCGACCCAATCATTTCCATGTCAACAAAATGTAAGGGCAGTCGAGGTTTTGAAGAATTCTAGCCTTTGGCAGTGGACTCCGCATTAGACTATGTCTACTTGGGCTATGATAGTATTATACTCGCATAGCTCTGTCTTTCCAGTGACCCCCCCCTTCTAGTGCTACTGGGAGTATCGTAGGGTTAGGGTTTTATCTCCCCGACTTGGGCTTCTTCCCCGTGGGGTTTACAGCAAAACTACCGGGTGTATTGTCATACGATCTTGAAAGAAATAAATGGTGATAGTTTGGCGGTTTTGAGAGAAATTATAGGGGGAAGCTAAACCTACTACTTGTGAATATATGGAAGGGTTTCTTCAAGATTATGGTATCACCGCTCCCACCCGTTCGCCGGTAATGCGCCGTACAGTACATCACTGTTGACTAAACGCAATGCATATATTAAGTGATAAATGGAATTAGGGCTAAAAAACACCATGACGCGAACCAATACTAACCAGAACTCCAAGAACAGGCAAAGAAAGAAAAAACTAAATACAGAAAATAACCGTGTGAAGCCAGAAAGAAGTCCTTTGTCGAAGGTCTATTGACACCTAAATCCATGGAGGTCTCGCCAAAAACCCATTTCAAGAGCGGTACCTATTTACGGAATGAGAATATCCCCGGCGATGAAGAAGGAAGGATGTAAATGAGAAAAGCCAAAACACAAACGAAAGAGGCGATAATGAAATGCCGGTTCGCAGAGATCGGGAGGGTTGACCGGGTGTTGTTAGGCGGGGCAGTAGTCTTACTTAGAGAATACCAGAACTTCGAAGGCAACATAGAAGGAGGCAGAGGCAGGCTCGAAGGTTGGGTTGAGGGGGTGGTTCTATTAGCTGGCAGCGGGCGAGACACCTGGCTACCGTGATCCGCTATATCGGGATTGGCATTGCCCCGTTCCGATAACAGTCTCACAACACTACGGTGTCCTCCGGAGAGAGCTAATGATAGTGGCGTTTGATTTTTGGTATCTCGTATGTCGGTACGAACATCTTTTCGTTCTAAAAGAATCTTTACTATGCGCTCGTGTCCATGCCTAGCCTAGCGGCCCACGAGCGGGGTGTGAGGCCATATTCAGTGTCTGTGTGGTGGGGATTGACACCCTTTTGTTCCAAAAGAATCCTTACTATCCCCTCATGCCCACGTGCAGCTGCCCATGAGAGCGGCGGACAGCCATATTTGGTGTCTGTTCGGTTGGGATTGACACCCTCTCGTTCTAAAAGCATCTTTACAACTGCTTCATGTCCGCTCCCAGCCGCCTGCGAGAGTGGTGTCTGGCCATCCCCAATGTCGGCCTGGTTGGGGTCAACTTCCTCTTGCTGCAAAAGCATCTTCACTACTCCCTGATGTCCGTGCTCAGCCGCCCACGAGAGCGGTGTCCGGCCATGTTCCGTGTCCACCCGACCGGGATTGACATCCTTGCGGGCCAAAAGCACCTCTACTACCCCCTCGTGTCCGTGCCCAGCAGCCCACGAAAGCGGTGTCCGACCATCTACGGTGTCTGCCTGGTCGGGATCGACATCCTCCCGGTCTAAAAGCATCCTCACTATCCCCTCATGTCCACTCCCGGCCGCCCACGAGAGTGGTGTGCCGCCATTTTCGGTGTCCGGTTTGTTAGGATTGACGTCATCTCGTTCCAAGAGCATCCTCGCCACAGCCTCATGCCCACCAGCAGCCGCCCACAAAAGTGGTGTTTGGCCATAGTGGGTGTCTGCCGCGTCTGGGTTGACATTCTCGCGAACCAAAAGGATCTTCACAACCACCGCATGGCCACCTGCAGCCGCCCACGAGAGTGGTGTACAGCCATATTGGGTGTCTGCCTGGTCGGGATTGACATCCTCTCGTTTTAAAAGCATTTCTACTACCCCCGCATGCCCAGCCCCAGCCGCCCATGAGAGTGGTGTCCTGCCATATTGGGTGTCTGCCTGGTCAGGATTGACACTCGCCTGGCCCAAAAGAATCTTTACTACCTCCCCCTGTCCACGTTCAGCCGCCCATGAGAGCAGTGTCCGACCAGACTTGATGTCTGCCCAGTTGGGATTGATGTTCCCTCGTTCCAAAAGCATTCTGGCTACCTCTTCATGTCAGCGCTCAACCGCCCGCCAGAGCGGTGTCCAGCCATACTGGGTGTCTGCCTGGTCGGGATTGACATCCTCTCGGTCCAAAAGCATCTTTACCACCGCCAGATGCCCACCTGCAGCAGCCCATGAGAGGGGTGTATGGCCATACCAGGTGTCAGCGTGGTCGGGATTGACGTCCTTGTGGCCCAAAAGCATCTCCACTACCCCCGCATGGCCGCTCCCAGCGGCCCACGAGAGCGGTGTTCGGCCATATTCGGTGTCAGCATGGTCGGGATTGACGTCTCCTCGTTCCAAAAGCATTCTTACAATCGCATCATGCCCAGCCCCGGCAGTCCAGCAGAGTGGTGTCCGGCCATCTCCGGAGCCTGCATGGTCAGGGTTGACATTCTCGTGGCGTAAAAGCATCTTCACTATGCCCTCATATCCACGCTCAGCGGCCCACGAGAGCGGTGTCCGACCAGATCTAGTGTCGGCCCGGTCGGGATTGACGTCCTCTCTGTTTAAAAACATCGTTACTACGACCTCATGCCCATGCTCGGTAGCCCACGAGAGTGGTGTCCTGCCATATCCGGTGTCGGCCCGGTCAGGATTGACATCCTCACGCTCCAAAAGCATCTTTACTATGCCCTCATAGCCACCCTCAGTGGCCCACGAGAGCGGTGTCCGACCAGACCCAGTGTCAGCCCGGTCGGGATTGACGTCCTCTCGGCCTAAAAACATTTTTACTGCCTCCTCATGCCCACCCCCAGCCGCCCATGAGAGTGGTGTCCAGCCATATTTTCCATCTGCCTGGTCGGGATTGATATTCTCTAGGTCTAAAAGTATCCTTACCACCCCCTCATGCCCATTCCTAGTGGCCAACAAGAGTGGTGTCCGGCCATATTTGCCATCTCCCTGGTTAGGATTGACGCCGTCTCGGTCTAAAAGCATCTTTACTACCCCCTCACGCCCATAATAAGCGGCCCACGAGAGTGGTTTCCGCCCATATTTTCCATCTACCTGGTCGGGATTGACGTCCTCTCGGCCTAAAAACATTTTTACTACCTCCTCATGCCCACCCCCAACCGCCCATAAGAGTGGTGTCCAGCCATATTTTCCATCTGCCTGGTCGGGATTGATATCCTCTAGGTCTAAAAGTATCCTTACCACCCCCTCGTGCCCACCCCTAGTGGCCACAGTGTTCCCAACGGGCCAGGCCGATGGTAGGCCGGCCTATAGGCCGTAGGCCGGGCTAAGGCAGGCCGCTCCGGAAGACAGCCTAGGCCCATATAGGCCGAATTCGATCGGCCTACGAAAGCCTA
>Ga0307517_10007829_pt1 | contig 15483 bp, 15 predicted proteins | sample 23_EM_MG_FD_194515 | JGI IMG/M metagenome (GOLD analysis project Ga0307517, IMG submission 194515) | Populus trichocarpa ectomycorrhiza microbial communities from riparian zone in the Pacific Northwest, United States - 23_EM | ecosystem: Host-associated > Plants > Roots > Unclassified | place...
GGACACCTACGATAATTAAAAAAAAAAAAAGAGATGATAGTGTCTCGAGACAGGGAGTTTTTTCTAAAAATAATTTATTTTTATTTTAAATTATTTATTTTTAATGTTTTTGAATAGTTTTAATGTACTAAAGAATGATTTTCTTACATTTTAAAGAACAATTACTTTACCGTTCCAACCACTTTATCAGAGTGAATGGATGGATGTGCCGGCTTCGAATTAAGAATGCAAACCCTTCTTATTTCGCTATCAATTATACTTCCAAGACAAAATCCCTTATTGCCATTATTAAAAAATAATTGTTACAATACAAGTAGGCATAGATTAATGAATGCTTATCATTGTGAATAGACTTGGCACAAAATATTCGAAAATATATTCATGATCTTGATTCTTGTGGAAATATTTTATACAAATGCTATGTTTGCTTAAAATCAAATTTATTCATTTTCTTTCAAAAGAATACATCCATGATCAGCTTCTTTAAAACTTAGTCATAACTCAATGCACAAAAAATAGATGGAATATACTATCACTGTAAAAGTAAAACTGAAGAAGAAGAAGAAGAAGAAGAAGTAAACTAGTTATTTACAAACCCAACGGCCCTTTCATGATGATTTCAAATTTTGATTATTTCGGGCTTTTAATGGGCCTCATACTGCAAACAACTAGCCCTAACGTAGCTCAAGGCGCAACAGAATGGCTTCACCAGACCCATCATTAAGGTTCCCCGCCCAGTCTTGAGGCTCTTGAACTTTTCTCTGCTGAAGATGAAGATAGCTCGACTGAAGAAGCATAATGGCCACGCGACTTTCAGGAAAAAAATAATCGTTTGCATTGTTTTCCCTCTCTACTCTGCTTGAGATATGGGATTCTTGGTTCTCATCACACTAATCGACTTCAGAGATACAGAGCTCCACAAAAACGATAACCCATCACTGCAAATGATGATTCTCTGAAATGGATGAGCACTTCCTATACTCGTTCATTTCATGCGCTTTCTTTGAATATATATGATTAATTGCATATGTCGGTTGCATTGCGCTTAATCATGAACCTTCATGCATATATAATTAAATAACTGATCAGAGGCTTACTTGCAATGTTGTGAACGAGGAATAAATATCAGTATGCCGAAAGGACGGTGGGTTTTGAAGGAATAGTATCTAGGAGCATGTCCTAGCCATAGGTCAACGATCCACCCAGTTGTGCCAAGGATGTAGCCTATAATTTGGCAGCCGATATGAAGATCATAATACTAATGATTTTTAATGATAACGGATATTTGAAATATCTCTCAATTATCACACCAGCAGGAAAGAATGTTCCCCACCCTACAAGGTTCAAGATAGCATGAACCTGATCAGGAGAAGTAACATTATTTAGCTATATAAATATGTATTTAGTACCATCTGGGATCAGTATTTTTAGTTTTAGTTTCTTACCGTTCTTAGATGACGTTCCTGCTCTCCCACATGTTGAGCCCATCCAGTCTTCAAGTCTATTGTTTCTGTACTATCAACATTTTGGAGAGCTGCGGGGTGCATCTTAGGTTCTGTTCCTTGGACTTCATATCCAACTTGCCACACATGATTCAATCTTGAAACATTGTACATGGAAGGAAGTGCTAGTGTGGCATGTAATGTAAGGTAGTCTACTGCTGTCACACAATCTGATTTCATACTTGGAGCTTCTACATCGATTGCTGAAGGTTGTAGCTATCACTAGTGATATTATAGGTGAGGGCAGTGAATTAGCCCTTTTAGCTGGATAATGCCTATCATTGTTCTTGTTCCAACCATCTGTGGCCTGTCTTATGGATCCAAACCCCAGGCTAGCCACATCGTATCTGCATTATTTAGCCTTATGCCAATGATGATGTCAATTTGGCTTACATTGTGCTTATTGACTTCCCATCCAAATTCAACTCCTAAAGTGGTCATTTTCTTGCAGTTTGAGAAGTTCTTGTCCTGGGTTAAGTGACGGAAAGATTCACTACAAGGGGTGTAATGTGCAGCACTGCTGTTCACGAGAAAGAACAAAGATTAGTATGGAAGTTATGAACATAGTAGTAGACGCCATTTTCGTGACTCTCAGTACTTCGTATGTTTCTATTGAATTATGGTATGTGCCATAAGGTTTAAAATGGCTTTATTCTATCAGTATGATTTATACGAGTTGTCCAGAAGTATTGCATAATTTCTTCATAATTATTGGAGAGGATGTTTCGACTACCACCAGCAATTTTAACATACAAAAAAAATGAGAAAATTGGGAGTAAGTTAGTTTGACCGTGCAGTGGTATTGTTTTTCATTTCTCCGAAAAGATGAGGGGCAAAAAATCCTTTTCAAGCCTAACTGGAAAATGGAAATTTTGATTTTTCTCTTGTTCCTAAAGGTTATGCGTCAAAGGAATTTGAAGTGGACCAAGTTGTAGGCATGGTGCTTTCATCCAATGGCTTGTGCATTGCATTATCCAGTGATAAAAAAGTAAGAACACGATGCATGGCTAGAATCTTTTTGATCCTGGGACCCCTCTATGTTCTATCGTTCTCCGAGGGAAGTAGAAGTTTGGTGGTTAAAGAGTTGATGGATTGATGACCGATAATTTTTGCAGTACAAGTAGATTGCAGGCGCACGAAGTCATATACATGGGAATCAAGTGGTACATAATTTTCATGAAATACATCAAAGTGGATTGATGACCAAAAATTAGCCGAAGGTACTAAAACTTTATAAGTGTTTCTTTTTTTTTTGGTAAACATTGTTTTTTTAAGTGTTTTTCTTTGAAATATATTAAGATAATATTTTTTATATTAATATTTAAAAAAATAAAAAAATAATTCTTTTTAAGAAAACATAAAACCGATTAGAAAGAAACTTTGAAACTTTACAAACCCACGGCCCTTCTACGATGATTTCAAAACTTGATTATTTTGGGCTTATAATGGGCATCATACCGGAGACAAGGAGCTGTAGTGCAGCTCAAAGCTCGACAGAATTGCTCGGCTCTCCGTCTCCGCTGAAGATGCAGAAAGCTCAACTAAAGCATCCTCGCCAGTCTTTTGCATTCTTTCCTCTCCACACTCGCTTGAGATCATTGGAGTTCTTGGTTCTCGTCGCACTAATCATCTTCAGAGATGGATTATCGTTTCACTGCAAATAATTCCGTGAAACGTAATTTCAAACTTGGTTACCAACAACCATAGAAATAAATGAAAACCGTTGTCAAGAATTTATCCAAATGCCAATCCTAGCTCGACCTGGAGTTTCAAAACAGCCATGTAAACAATGCAAAAGAATTTCTCTCGAGTATTGCAAATCCTAATCAATGACAACGTAAAGAAATACGTGATGTTAGCAACTGCAATATGAAGTTATGAACTTCATTGTGAGTTGAATTGAGTAGCGTTAAATTTTGAAAGGGCAATGGATCTGTCATGTCATCGTCCACCACATACCCCCCCATCTCCTAGATGCTAATCAACTACCATGTCATTATTATTCCAGAGTTAAAGCATGGAAATACTGTACAGGTGACAGGTTCGCTGTTCCTGGCTTATGAAGAACAAACAGAAATGAACATGGAATCACTTCCGGCCCAATCTAGTCAAATGCTGCTGATGTTTTGCCGCAGCAGCCTTGTCGGCCGCTTCACGCTTGAGCGTCCTCTTTGCCCGTCTCCCTGTTCTATCTTTTGCAGCCTCTTTCTTCTTAGGTTCACGTGAAGAGCCGGCCCCCGAGTCATCGAAATTTGATCGATGCACTGGCCTTGCTTCTTGACGCCCTGCCCTAACATAGCCATTATCTCCCCACCTGCGATTTCCAATGCGAAGATTGGATGAACTGCTCAAGTACACTCCATCTAGATCATCATCCTCATCTTCATATTCATATTCATATTCATATGGATAATAATCATCTGGGTCTTCATAAAAATCCTCATGATCCTCCACGGTCAAAGGCATGAACCATGCAGCTCGAAGGAGGAGGCACACACTTTCCTCGAACATGTAATCCTGGATGCTGTTAAAGAAACAAAAATCTATTAAACCTAAAGTATGGCTCATTTCAGCAAAAGAGAAACAAATGGCAATACTTTCACTAAGCTTATACAAGCCAAGTTCAAGTATTTTGATCAAATGAACCACTAACTGACCACATTCAGAACATAATACATGACTGTGTAAAAGATTTCAACCTGCCATCGAGAGAACGGTGAACATTGAGAAACTCGAATGGCTGTTTGCACTGAGGACAGGTTGAATTCTTACTGTATGTGGCCCATCGAAGGATGCACGTCACACTGCACAGAACAAAGGACAGAAAGAACAATGAATACTAGTATACAAGTCATTTAGTATTGAAATTTGTTAAAATAGTCTTCACACTATCAATGTCAAAAGAAATCATCAACATATAATCGGTGCTTGCATGAGGTTCAATAAGTACATGGAATATGCTATAATCAGCCTTGATTCTTCTGCAGTTATGTAAAGCTAGAAAATTCAAGTTCTTCAAACCAATTATTAGCAAGTTGGAGAACACCATATAAGCATACACCTCAACACAGCTACGATGATGAGAAAAATGTCCACAGCATAATTAGGTGGATCAATCAGTTTCTTGCATCAATAAAAATCACTGCAATTCTTCAACACCAAAACAAGAACTCATGCAGCATCATATTTAGCAAACCCACTTCAAAACAAATGAAATACAACTACATTGCATGAAAAGGACACAGGCAGATTTATACAAATAAAGGATTTAGGAGGAGAAACTCTGTTCAAAAGATATTTCTTTATACTGCAGAAAGAATAGTTGAAAGTGTAATAACTACAAGGCATAAATGATGAATGTGCACAAATAATTTGAAAAGATGATGTAAAGACACAGAAACTAGATGGTTCAATGCAAATTTAGAACCTAATTGCAGAAATGAGCCAGAGCATAAAATGTAAGACAGCATTAAACTCAAATCTGACAACTAATATACCATCCATATATGTCTGTAAGAATTATGATCTTCAAGATTGGATTTGACAAAATTTAGTACATGATTTACATATAGAACTCAGTATAAGGAGAAGCTATGAAATTGGGACTGTTAAGGCTTGTACCGGGCACATGAATGGATTATTGCAATGTATAAGAGTACACATCTTAGCATGTGAATGAAAACAATGTTCAAAAGGAAGGTTTATTCAGAGAACAAACCTAAAAGACTGGAAACTATCTAATACTAGCTGGCAGAGACAGATTAGGATAAACATACCTCCTCTATTAATTCCAGCAACCTGACTACTATAACTCAGGTCTCAAAAGGCGATAATGAAAGCAAGGGAGTTTAATTTACTCCACAACAGTGAGGCACAGTGTGAACCTCATAGCACAGATGCAAGTCATCACAAATTCTTTGAAAAACAATAAAAAATAAAAGTAGCAAATTAGCTAACATGTTAAATGAAAAGAAATAATATATGCATAAAAAATGAATGCCATAGCACACAATTAATTTCATGCAGCCATTAGAATCCGTAACGTCATGCATGATAAAAAATGATGCAGAACACTAACGGAGGCACAAAAGTTACAGAAGATAGCATAGAACCCATATTCACACAGAGATCACCAGACTCAAGCAATTTCTTCTTCACCATGGAACTTTGTTTTCATAAATGACAATACATAGCTCTACCCACTCACAACCCAAAGATGCTTGAGAGAACAAACAAAACATAGCAAGAAATCGATTAATTTATTTAAAAAAAAAAATGCAGCCAGCAGCAACAAATTGCACAATGGCCTCATCACAGTGGAAACCAAATGAACTTTCAGCTACACCTGCTGATATGATTCCTAAGACATTCTCTTGATAATTATTTACAAATAAACTTAGGAAAAACATGAATACATAGGAGCAGGGAAGAAATGCCACAAAATAATACTTCTACATACACATTACTATCTGTTTCTAGATCACTTTTACATTTTGTCCTCAACACAAGATCATTCCACTGTATACCAGCATCAAAGACAGTTATTTTTCAATCTAAACCACTTGAATTCTGGCAGAGCACATTTCCAGCTTCCACATTCTTAATCCTAACAAAACAGGTATGGGATATCATCCTCCGTGATCAAATAAGACGAATTAAAGGAAAAAAAACAACAGAAGACTCCAATCAAGAAGCCAAAATGTTAGAGAAGTCACCCAATCATATCAATCAAGTGGTTCAAAATTAACCAATGCAGTCATGTTTCAGAAGCAGAAACAGTAAAAAGTAGAGATTAACTATACTAACCAGTACGCATGCTCGCAACCTTTAACAAGAGCAGTTTCCTGAAGCACAATCTTATCCAAGCATATAGCACAAATCCCACCATGATTCCCACATGCCTTTTCGCTACTCTCCACTTTACTCTCCATTTCACCCTGAAACCAAAAAATCCCACAAAAATAATTAAAAAATAACATAAAAATCCCATTCATTTCCCTCAAAAAGCAAGAACTTCCAATAAATCATCATGCACCAAGAACAAGCTAACAAGCCCCAGTCAGACAAATATACCGAAAGGGTTTCAGATTATAATAAAAAATATCAGTTTTCCAAGCTGTAAATAAGCACTTTCATTAATTTATTAATCAGTCACCAAGAATTGCCAACCTTCTGTTTTCAATTTACTAGGAATTCAACTACCAAACAAAAACAATATCATTGTATTCATCATTTCCTTCAATTTCTTTATAATTCTCTGCGAAGATCCAAGACCTAAAAAAAGTAGATCTAAGAGGTCAGGAAAGAAAGTACCTGATGTTGAAGGGCAGGAGTAAGCGGTTCGTGACCGTCGATGTTGATGACTGAAGTCATGGTTTTGATCAATTTAATTAAATTAAGTTTACAACAACAAGAAATTAAATTGTGTTTTTGTTTTTTTTGTTATACTAATCTAAATCTCTAAAAAAATTATATAATCTAAAGAATATATACAGAAAGAGATTTATAGAGAAAGAGAGAGAAAAGGAAAAGGAAAAGATGCTAGCAGTCTAAAGAATGATTCTATCCAGATTCCTATATATGTATATTGAGAGAGAGGGAGAGGAAGAGTTGGAGAGGGAGGACCCTCTTTCGCATCGAAAGGGTCAAGGAAGAGACGAGAGTGTTTGATGTGGATGAAAATATTATATGGCGGTGGGTATTTTCCTTTTTTCTTTTTCTTTTTTTGTTTCCAAATTTCTAGGGTTGTGACTTGTGCCACCGGACCACTCGGTGTCATGCGAGGCATATTCCAAGCACACGTGTCTTCTTCGTCTTCAAATTTGTTCTTGGTCAAAGTATTTATAAAATTATCAAGTAAATGAGAAGAAAGTATTTTATAAAATTATAAATTAAAGACGGACGCATCAAATTCTTTTCTTCTTCTTCTTCTTTTCCATCGCAATCTAAACGAGCGTAAAACTCTGATATCCTTTCTATGCCTATGACAACTACCAAAATTGAGATTTACATGAATTTTTGAAGTTTTATTTTGAATAAATTGTTTTTTTATTACATTATATAAATGAATTTAACTTTTCGTTAAATAATAAGAAAAATGCCTACTGAGTTGCTAGATAATAGTGTTTTTGAAAAAATTAAAAAAAAATTAATTTTTTTTATTTTAAATTAATATTTTTTTTTGTATTTTTAGATTATTTTGATGTGTTTATTTTAAAAATAATTTTAAAAAAATAAAAAATATATTATTTTAATACGTTTTTAAATGAAAAATACTTTAAAAAACAACCGCAATCACATTCTCAAACAAATCAAATGATACTGTCCATCTTAATTAAACTAAAAATCTATACAAAAATATATGTAACTTAATTTGATATTCGAATTCTGCTTGCTGATCAATAATTAAATTGAAATAGTGAATCCTAATAAAATAAAATAAAAAAGCATGGTTTTTTTCCTTAATCGTCATAAATGAATTGAAAAAAAAAAAACACAGTAAGTATATTACACACACACACACGTGGAGGCAATCAAGCACTGGGCCTGCCTGCCTGGCTTTTCTTCATGGGCTTTTTTCAGTGCCCTGTGGAAAATAGAACTCGTAGCCCAGATGCCAACCTGGCCTTTCTTTGAATTAAATCACCAATTTTTCCGGTGCTCAACCCTCAAAGAAGAAGAGTGAAACCTAAAACCCTGTGCTCCCTCCCTCCCAAAACTCTAGAAACTGATAATGGGGACGGCGACAAACCAAGCAGAGCGGCAAACCCAAGTCGAAACAACGCCGGAGATTGTTGATGCTTTACTTGAGGTATCTCTCACAATACCCAATTTTTCATTCTTTGCGAAACTCAGTTTTTTTTCTTCACATTGCTCTCTTTTTCTTCCTTTCTTTCTTTTGTTTTTCTTCTCAAAGGCTGCTAGATATGATGATTTTGAGGATATCACAAGTTTAGCATCTTCTGGGGTTTCTCTTGACTCCAAAGATTCACAGGGCAGAACAGGTTATTATCAATTTTATCTGTCTTCTATTCTGACTTTCCATCCTGCTTCTGTTATTTTGTTCTTGTTAATGAGGTCTTAGATAACAATTAATGATCTAGTAACTTGCTTGTTTAGAAGCTTAGTTACTCAATTCTTTCATCCCATGTAGGCATGTACTCTCATTAGCCTTCCGAAACTCTGATTTAGTCAATCCTTATTTACCTCTAAAAACATTTTGTTTCTTGATGCCATTCGGCATCCAATTAATGGGTTACTAGTTGTAGAAATGTTGGAAAATAACTTGCAATAGGAGATCAATATTTGTAGCTTTTTCGGACATAGGTGATGCGTTACAACATTGTTTCCCTTTTTTTTAGATTGTGAAAAATGTATTTCAAACAATTCATTATTTTTTTTTATCATAAGATAACGAGAGAGATTATATTAAAGAAAATGCAAGAATAGTGCTGAGTTTAAACCATTGTGTTAAAGTTGCAAAGAAACAGAAATTTTGAGAGTGAAGCTAAAGGCATGTTAGAAATATTGTTCCATCTCTAAGCAGCCATGTCTTGATTTCGTGCCAAGGCCTAACCTTTGCCAATGAATCTGCAGTGAAGTTGCTCTCTAGAATAGATTGAATAACACAGCTTCCTTTGGGACAAGATTGCTTAATTTATGTTTTTTGAACATTTTTCTAGGTGTTTTTTGATCCCATTTCCCTCTTGTTATAGATTTCCAGAGATATAGTGTGAAGAATTTCACTTCTGTTAATTGTTCCTTCAAACATGCAGTGGGTTTTTTTAATCTAAAATTACAATCCGGAGGGGCATAAAGTTTTTTGATGAATTGAGATTTTGAAAATTGTTTATTATTGATTGTTGATTATCCTCTTTTTTATTGTAGCTTGAATTTGCTTCTTTTTTTTATGAATCTTGCATGGTTTAATGGATGTTTGACTTTGCTTTACTGATTTGTAACGGCAGCACTCCAAGCAGGGCATAGAGTTTTTTGATGAATTGAAATTTTGGAAATTGTTTATTATTGATTGTTGATTATCCTATTATTTATTATAGCTTGAATTTGCTTCTTTTTTTATGAATTTTGCTTGGTTTAATGGATGTTTGACTTTGCTTTACTGATTTGTAACTGCAGCCCTCCATATGGCTGCAGCTAATGGGCATCTTGACATTGTGGAGTATCTTATCAATCAAGGAGTGGTAAGAGTCCATGCTTGTTTTCCTTTTCAAGTTTTGGGGGACTTGGGGTTTTGGGTGGAGGAGTGTTGGTGGCTGCTATGGAAAGGTGACACAGCCGGAATTAAGGAGAATAGAAGTCAAAGAACAAGGAAGATAGAATTTTAGAAAGGGGTCTCAACAACAAGAGCCTTAACCATAGTTTTATTACTGTATAAATTCTCTCCATAATTCTTTGCCTTTTCAAAAGGATTACAACCCTTTAAATATATTTGAAGCCAACACTTACAAGAAAGTAAAATCAGAATCTTTAAACAAATAGAATTAAAAAAAAATCCAAAATTTAACATAAAAATAATAAAACCAACAGAAACTTCATCTTCTGAGCTTCATTTGAAAGCCTTCCCGACATATTTTGATTACAATCAGTCGACTTGTTATAAAACTGGGCTTGTAGAATTTTCTGAAAAAATTTGAGTCCAACTCAACGGTCGAATAAGAAGTTATGCTTGTTTTCGTATGACATGTTAGGGGTGATCAGGTCTCTTCTTGGGCTTAGACCAATCTATTTGATTCAAAGATGTATATGTTAGGCTTTTCACACGGTCTAAATACATTAGATCCTTATTTGATTGATTAAAACCTCCAACATCATAAGGGCAAGGCAAAATTGCAATTCTTGGAAGCATTTGTAGCTGAATATTTTTATGTTTATTCCAAGTTCTCTTTTTATGGCTTCAGCGTGTAAACTGGCTGCAAAGTTTTCTTAATCTTAAATTTACTTAGTCATATTGCTCTATTCTAGCTTTGACCAGCAGATACCTTTAGTATTCATCTTTCTTTGTTGCTTATAGTATTTTGCTTCCATTTTCATAAGATTGTAAAGGATTGGAGGATGTTTGTATTGTTTTCTTTGTCCCTGGATTGAACCCGCTATTTAAATGCGATGTTAAGACCTATTAAATGTTTGAAGTATCCATTGAGCAGGACCTCAATGCTTCTAATGAGGAGAAGAATACGCCTCTTCATTGGGCCTGTCTCAATGGTCATATAGAGGTAATTATCGTGGTCGCTTCCCATGTCGGTTTTGTTATGCATCATATTAGGTTCTTTAACAAATACTGGGATCTGTAGGTTGTTAAGAAATTGATTCTGGCAGGAGCGAGTTTATGCATTCTTAATAGGTGTGTAATTCAAACCTGCAGCCTGGAGTTTGTTCTATGTTTCTCTCATGTATGCAAACATTCTCTAATCTATAACTGGATGGTTTTCAGCCATGAACGGACTCCAATGGATGAAGCTGTTACTAGGGGAAAATTGGATGTTATTGATGCAATTAATGCAGCTGTGGCACAACAGGAACTTTCAGGTGTTACAGTTTCCTAGTCTAGGATTTCTGTGATAAATGTAATCCGATTAATATTTTACAGGTACATGTTTCTCATGGATTGCAATCTTTAAATTTGGTTCGTATGCCGTAGCTGGTGCACAGATTACCTTTGATTCCTGCAAAATCAAGTGACAATTTATTTGATTTGATCCTGATTTTGTGTGGTTTTCTTTAGGATGACAAAGATGTAAAAGGTGGCTGGAAGCATCTTAGATTCTGCCAGGCACTTACTGATGATGCTACTGGAGGAATGAATGAATATGATTCACTTCTTGACCTCTTGAGATTCATCGAGACTTCTTTACATAATTTATTGCTTTTTAATGTACAGAAAAGTCGCAATGCATACTCTTTGAAAGAGATATGGAGAATCTATAATACGGTCCAAAAATTAATCAGAAATTTTGTAGTAGAGTATAGATTCCATTTCCTCGCACTTATGATAGCAGTTGATTGGTTAACATTCGGGAATAATTTTCGATGAACCATAGTTTCATTTCAGTTTTGAGTATGATTAGCCAAACCATCAAGTGCTGAAAGTTTTCAATTTGTTTGGTTACTAAGAATTCGAATTTGAGCGTTTCAACCTATGGGACGCCATGTACTAGAGCCTTGATTGGAAAAATGCACTAAATATACTTGAATATTGTTGGTAAAAGAAAATACGAATGATTGTTTCTCCAGTTCGAACATTGACATGTAGCTTTTACGTGCTTGGAAGAGGATCTTGGGGAAAAACTGTAAGAGCAGCATCAGTTAAAAAAAAAAAAAAAACCAAGGATCTCGAGGTCTGCTATTAGGGTGTGGTTCATGTGGGGGGGCTGCATGAGGCCTAAATACTTTTATATTTGTTCGTAGGACCGCTATTTAGCTTGTTAATACGGGGCCTCGTGATTTTACAAGGTTAACAAAGATAGAAAATAGCAGGTCCCAAAACATGCAGGGAAGATGTGCTCCCAGGCCTGAGCTATGGATGAATTAATTACACCTTTTTAAAATCTCTCAACAATAAGTGAAGCATAGATTAATTTGCAGGCATCAATTATTCTTAGGGTTTGATTGATTATAGTAGGGATTCTTTTCAGGACTGAAAATTTAGGGATAAGTTGTTGGAGTTTAGAACAAGGCATTCCTGCTTTAACAGAATTTGGAAACCCAAATGGGATTCTCGAATTCGTCCCACCATTGATTTGTGGTGGGACCTGACGGAACCCACGATCACAATGCTTTAAGACATTCGATAAATAATAAATTTTCCTAATGTTTTAGAGTATAAGCATCGATTAATTTAACTGGTGAGTTAATCAGCACTGGTGCAAGAACTTCTTATAAACAGAAATCATGACTAAAGATGGCTATCTGCCAAACATTGCTGGCCCAAAGATCCTTTTCCAATTATCTTTTTTTTCAAGGGGGAAAAAAAAGTGTCTCCAAGCTTACATGTATTCATGTAGTTGAACACTCTTCGCCTTTAGAGTTGCTGAAAGTGTTCCTCATCATTTTTGTCCAGAATAAACAAATAGTTCATGCATTCCCTGATCACTATTGTATGGCACGAAAGCTCAGTTCCTGTTTCAAGAAAAAAACCATGGCAATTTCTGGCCCACATCCCTGATTTTTCATTTATTTTAGTACTAGCTAGGGATTAGGAAATAGGGACATAATAAGAGATTCCACGGCACATTTACATAAAATATAGTATATACATGTAAGTGCAATTGAGCACAGAAGTCAGGTAATTATAATAATACTGCTGAGTGATTTATAGAACATTTTTATATACCAGTGCATATGAGCACCAAAAGTATCAATTATACCACCATCATAAAGGAACTTTTACAATATTAATATTCTATGCTAACCCTTAATATATTGATAAATGGAATTTTAATAAGATTACAAATGTTCTTCTTGTTGTGTTCACCAGTAGTTTTCTGCGATTCCAATCATTACTGCCACTTTCTTTCTCAAAAAAGTTCGGCTGGCTAATGCTTGTTCTGATTGTTTCGACTCGTTTCATTAGTTTGCAAGACCAACACTACAAAGTTGTGAGCAAGTTCTGTGCAAAACCCAGAAGTGGAAGCTGCTCTCATACAAGTTAACAGTCACAGGGTTTGTTCCAATTAATGCAGGCCATTCCTGGGCTGGAGCTTTGCTGGTTTTCTGCACATATCATTCCATTTTCTCCAACCATAAAATGAAAGTAAATAGCTACCCGCTATCAAAAAAACCAGGTCCCAAATAATAGCAAATGACAATATGGTAATTGACAACGTGAACACCGTACCATGGCAGTGAGGGTATCCTACAGGTAGGTATACAAGAGGGCCTCTATATACGCAAGGAAACATTAACTTGACTTCCATTTATTCTATAAAAATGAATTGGCTTTTAATTAGGGGTTCTACTTGAAGGGCAGCTGCCCTGGGAAATAGCGTGGAGAGAATCTAACGGGATGGTGTTTGAAAGAGACAGCATACCTGCAATCTCTCATATTTTGGTATTTGAATGGCGCACTGGATTCCTAAGCACAGTTCACAAAGAATATAATCAGAAAGCTTCCTTTTTGATTGAAGTGATGACCAGTATACTTGAAATATGGATATATCAATGACTTTGTTGATGGAAATGCTGTCATGTGGTGCTGCCAGAAATGAGAGAACTTTCAGTAAGCTGGATAGATATATGATATAATCCTAATTGACATGGTGTCATAAACCAATCAAGAACCATTTTTAGGAATTTTCACCTTGGAAATCTGGGACCATAAACAATTAAAACTATTAGTGAGCGAATGCCACTTCAGGAGACTGCCACTTTGGAAATGAGCGTCTTTGGATCACATTTATAGTGCCTGGAACTGAAATCTGCCACTGCCACAATTCCACTTGACAATCCATCAAAGGCCATTGGAAATACAAAAAATAAATTCCAGCAACCTTTTGCTCTAGGGGCATGTAAGTAGAAAATTCCAAACAAAGATACAGGTTTTTTTTTTCTCTGGAAAAAAGTAACGAAAATAGCTGAACAAAAAATGACATTGCTAGGTTTTTCTTGGATAACCACACAGAAATCACCTATGACATGTGAAGAATCAATATTTTTATGTTTTGTGAGAAAATCTAAATCTTTATCTAAAAAAGTCTAATAACAATGAGATAACTCATTAACATGTTGAGTTTAGTGAGCTGTCAAACATAATATATTTAGGTTTGGTCACACGCTGAGCTCAGATAAACGTAAGTCTAGTAAATTGCCAGATCCAACATACATGAATTTAACCACGCGTTAAGCCCATATAAATGTGGGTCTAGCGACGTGATAAACCCAACATATTTAGAGTTGGTCACATGTTGAGCCCAAGTAACTATGGTTCTAGCGACCTGCCACACCCAATTTACTTGGGTTCGGCCATGCGCTGAGCCCGAGTAAGTGTACGTTCGGCGAACTGTAAGACCCAACATACTTGGGTTTAACCACATGCTTAACTCGACTAAATGTGGGTCTGACGAGCTGCAAGATTCACCATTCTTTTATCCTTAGAATTTAAAGTTATTTTTTTTTATTTATTACAATCTCTTATATAAAGTAACTAACTTTACAATTAGAAGATTCATAAACCCCATAAAAAATTATTGTTTTCGTGCGCTAGAATTTCTACCACCAATCATATATTTTCTAAATTCTTGAGAATAAAATATTGATGTAAATATGTCATTAACCACTATTAAAACATCAAATAAACTCATTTTTTAATATATTGTATTTTGAAACATCAACAACTTTTATTGTTTAGTAGTTGAATGACAACTTGAAAAATAATATTCATAGAAAAAAGAAAACCCTATACTTTACAACTTGTAACTCAATTCCCTTTATTTCTCTGCATTAGGAGAAGAAATTTCAAATAAGTTGATTCCTTTATTTACTACTATTTCCTATTTCTTGATTTTATCCGATCATTAATAACTTGATTATTTTTAAATAAGAGTATATAAAAAAAACGCTCATAAAAAATCCTATTAAAACTAAAAAATATAAGTCTGTCTGTCATCTACACCAGAATAAATAGAATTTTTCAAAAAAAAACATGCTAGTAGAGAAAGATCTCCTAACGATAAGAGATATAGGGCCAAAGAGAGAGCCAAAAAAGGATATTTCATGTATAATCCTTGAATTTTATCAATTCCAATGCGTTGATCAAATAATACAATGCATGCAAAAAAAAATATATCCTATTGTGACTAAGTATCTATTTGATATTGTAGTACTAGTGTTTTTAAAAAAATTACTTTGAAATATATTAAAATATTTTTTTATTTTTTTAATACAAGCAATTCAAAATCATAAAAAATACTATAAAATATATTTTTAGACAAACACATTACACTACCAAACAAGTGCTAGTCAATCG
>Ga0307517_10007830_pt1 | contig 15483 bp, 10 predicted proteins | sample 23_EM_MG_FD_194515 | JGI IMG/M metagenome (GOLD analysis project Ga0307517, IMG submission 194515) | Populus trichocarpa ectomycorrhiza microbial communities from riparian zone in the Pacific Northwest, United States - 23_EM | ecosystem: Host-associated > Plants > Roots > Unclassified | place...
TTAATAATAATAATAAAATATTATTATTATTATTATTATTACAGACACAATAGTTAAACTCAAACTTCTCAAAAGCAGTTAAACATGAGGGACAAACTATAGTACAGTTTGAATCATGTTACATCCCTGTCTTCATCTTCTGGTCTATTTGGTGTTGTAGTTGAATATTGTTTTATTAATTTTTATTTTTTTTAAATTTTTAGATTGTTTTGATATATTGATATAAAAAATAAAAAATATTTTTTTTAATATATTTTAAAACAAAAAAAACTTTCAAATAAATCCTCATTCACATTCCTAAATAGTCACTTCACACTCAAGTCATTTAAGGGGTTATTATCATTTATCAAATCATACTGCTCCTGCAATTTTTTTAAGAAATAATTATTTTTAAATGTCAAAATATTGTTTTACCATGAAAGATATTTTTAATTATTATTATTATTTAATTTGAAATAAAAAATGAGTACTGCTCATTGTGTCATGCTAAAGTGTAAATGGTTGTGCCATCCGTGTATTTTTAATTCACAAAGTTATCGTTAGCATGTAATATATTTCTAATTTAGTGATGAATCTATGAATAGAGATTAATATTTAAGAATTTCGAGTAATGTCTCTTGATGGATGCAAATGAATAGATTTTTCTTTTTAGTATTTTTTTTAATATTTTTTAACATGTTATTAATTTTTATGAATATTATGATGGAATATTTATATGTGAATAATTTTTAACATGTAGTTGATTTTGATGTGTATTATGATAAAATATTGAAGTGTTGAGCTTCATACTATTATGCGGTGAATTCAACCTTAAATTTATTTTACAACTCGTGACGAGGTTGGATGAATGTGAACTAATTTTGATTTTGATTTTGATTGATTTTGATTTTGATTTTGATTTATCTAATTAAGATGTATTGATTTGGTCTTGATGTTGAAATTTTAAGTAGGGGTGATCATTTTCGGTTCGGTTTGGTTTTTATCAAAAAAAGTAACCAAACCGAAATTTTTTTTTTTTGAAAAAAAAAAACGAAACCGAACCGAAACCGGGTCAAACCGACTGGTTTCGGTTCGGTTCGGTTTTTTTAGGGCAAAAACTGGTTCAAACCGGTTTGGCTCGGTTTTTCCGGTTTTGGCTCGGTTTTTTTCGGTTTGGCTCGGTTTTTTCGGTTTGGCTCGGTTTTTCCAGTTTGACTCGGTTTTGGCTCGGTTTGGCTCGGTTTTTTGTCGGTTTCGGTTCGGTTCGGTTTTTTTGGTTTTTTGCTTATAAAACCGAAACCGAACCGGCCGGTTTTTTCAAAAATTTAATCGGTTTAATCGGTTTTTTTTTCGGTTCGGTTTTTTCGGTTATTCTTTTTCCGGTTTTCTCGGTTTAATCGGTTTTCCGGTTTTTTTGCTCACCCCTAATTTTAAGTATGAACATTTATTTGTTTCTTTGTTGTGATATTAATAATTTATTATGAAATAAAAATTCTCAATCAATTTTATGTGATTTTTTTATATTGTCTTTTATTTGAGAACTGACTATCAGATAATAGAAGACACCTTTATGTGTATTGTTGATATAGCCATTCAATAATTGCCTTGGTAGAAAAGCATGGGGACTCTCTCTCTCTCTCTCTCTCTCTCTACTTAGAAATGCAAATGATCGAGACTGAAAAGTACTGGCCCCGATTATTTTCTTAATTTCAAGGCAAATTTCAACTACACAAGAAAGATATTCAACTTCTATGATACAGTACAGTTACATGGTTCGTACGTTCTAGTACTGATCTTAATTTGTACATGGAAAATACAAAGAGACTGCAATATATAATTATGCACCGAAATTATCCACAAAATTCAAATCCTAAAACATCACCGCCGTCACCGAAACCAACAGATTCCGCCATGATGCTATCAATGTCTAAGCTATGTGAACTGGTGGTGCAAGATGAGTTGACCCCAGAAATCAGATCTCCATGATCAAAAGTAGAGATGCGATCATGGTCGTCAGTTGGCAAGAGATAATCGGAGGATAATGCTTGGTTATTGTGGATCGGTGGATCATAACCTGGCATGTCATTGTCCTCCTTGTTGTAATATTCCTGTTTTATTGATTGGAAAGATGTGGTAAAGAATGGGTGGTTTTGTTTGTTTGTCATCATCTGGTGGTGATTGCTGCTGTTGTTGAAGCTCATAAGAGTGGAAGAATCTGTGTGGAAGTGATCAATCGGGTCCAAGACAAATTGATCAGAAGCCTTCAGCAAGTTCTTGCATGTGTGATATCCGTGATATGTTGTGCGGTATAAAGGGGGTTCTTCTTCGACTCTCTGCACTTGCTTGGTTGCTTGGCAATGTTGGTCGAACTTGTGGGTGCACCTGTAGTAGTTCCTGCAAGCCACAACAAGGATATATATATATTGGAAAATATGAACAATAATTCAGATTAATTAATTAGTTAATTAATGTGTTGATTCTAGCTATACCATTAATAATATTACCTTGGAAATTTGGCATTAAGGATCATTTTCTGTCCATATTTTCTCCATGCATGGCCATCGTCGGTTAGAGTGGAGGTCTCATTTGTCCATGAGTGAGAGCTTCTTCTGCAGGTAATTAACAAGTAGATCCAATTTCATAGTTAGTCGATGCAGCACCAAACAAAAAAAAAAATTGTAGTTAAAAACTAAAAAGATTCATCGTAATGCAGAGATCATTGCTTTTTTATACATGGAACCGATTACTTACCTTAGTTTTAGTATATTATTTATTCTTACAAGTTGTAAAATAATTAAATAAAAATATGCAACTACCTTTTCTTTTAAGAATAACAAATAGAACCAATATATTGTCCACTCAAAAGCAGAGATGCCATCTTAGTTCGTGTTGTCCGAACTAGCAACTTGTGTTCTTTTTTCTTTTTCTTTAAGCAAGGACAATGGGACTTTAGTCTAAAAGAAGTACAAATTACAAGCAACACAGCACGTCAAGGGTAAAACTATCGATCCCATCTACCATCTCGATCGAGATCTTTTTTTCTTTCTTTCTCATGGAGACTAATAGATGTCTAAAATCTTTCTAACCAAGAAAACAGCAAGGATCCTCCAGCTTGGAACTAAATTGCTTTCATTCTAATTTTTAAAAAGAAAGAAAGAAAAGATTGGAACCGGAGACTCGATCTTGAACCCAGATAAAAGGGCCAGATTATCTACTAAGCTCTACTTGGTAAGTAAGTTGACATAAACACTATATATATTAAGAATTACCTTCTCTTGTAGCATCCTCTCCTGTCCTTAACCTTCACAGTGGCAGTGCTCTTGCTACTCTCCCCGGAATCCTCTGATGACTTGCGGCCATCCCAAAGAGGTGAACACACTTTCGTAGTTGCTGGAGTTTGAGAGACATCGTCATCATACCCACCTCCATTCAATATAGAAAGAGTACTGTTGAAAGAATTCATGATTTCCCTGACAAGATTCTCAGCAGACATAGACCCATCATCCCCTGTGGATTTACTCATTACAAATTTAAGTTTTTTTGCAATTTCTTGACCTCTAAGTAGCTCATCGATTACCTTCTTTCTATGTGAGGGTAAATTCTCAGGCCAAGAAGACTCCATCTTTTTCTCTCTTTCTTCTTCTTCTTTTTTTTTTTTGGGAGGGGAGTGGTGGGTGTCAAGAACTGATCTCTCTTCTCCTAAGGCTTAGTAGTAAACCAGGAACGGAGCTCAGGAAATCCCTTTATGTAGGGGAGTTCATTTCTTTTTGCTGAGGCAAATGCAAGGAAGATTGAAGGAACCTTGCAGGAAAATTCCACATCCATTTTATTTTACAATACCACGCGCGCTTGTATGCACGCTCTTGAATAGCGTGGAATTCGCGGAATCTAAAGGGATTATATCAGCATAACACCCTTGTCTTTTCTACACGTCATACAAGGAGCGCGTGAGGTACTGTTAGATGCTTACGATTGTTTCCTGATGTCACCTTGTGATGTCACTAAGCACTGCGTCACTCTCGTGGAAAATTTTTCAAGTGGGGCTAGTTACGTTTTTGAATGTACTAAAATACCAATAATAACCCCCTTTTTTCTTAAATTAAGATTTTTTTTTTAAATCAACATTCATTGATCACACATTTTATATTGACTTGTCATATTTAAGAAAATTAATAAAAGCTAAAGTTAATAAAGAGATCAAATATCTTAGAATGACATTTTACTTATTTTTTAGATTTAATAATAAATATTTTAGAATCAACTCCTACTTATAAAAATTAAGTTGATTAAGTGAATTATCATGCTGAATTAATGTAACCATGTTGCGTCATAATATTATAAATAATATAGTTTTAGGATTTAAATAAATCTCTAAATCATAATAATATATATAAAAAATAGCCTTTTTTTAATTTTAGATTAACTTTTTAATAAATTACAATGTGTTAGTGGAAGAAGAGGGCATTTGAGGAAATTAGGCTATCTAATAATACGACAACAACTTATTCGTTATGTCTCCTTGGTCTTTGGTTCATGGTGATATAATAGTGCTCAAGTCACTATTATTTTAAGGTATGGATAAGAATGGGTGGGCGGTGATAAAATGCAGTGCATCAGCATCATTTTCGATGAAGGGTACAGCATTGTAACCCCATAGAGTGGGAGTTCTTTTTTAGACCGTCACAGCGGAAAACTTTTTTTAACAAACTAGCAAAATTAAAAATTAAAAAAATAAATCATCTATGTGGTGGTCCAGTAGTAAAAGCTTGGGACTAAGAGATTTGCTCCTTCTGTGATTTTAGGTTCAAACCTTGTGGTTGCTCATATGATGACCACTGAAGGTTTACATGGTCATTAACTTCAGGGCCCTTGTGATTAGTCGAGGTGCACGCAAACTGGCCCGGACACCCACGTTAAACTAAAAAAAAAAATTAGAAAAATAGAAATAAATATTTTTTTACTTGAAAATATATCAAATATTATTTTTTATTTTTATTTTTAATATCAAACCATCAAAATAATCTAAAAATATATTAAAAAAATTAAAAAAACAAATTTAATTATTTTAAAAATACTGTTTCAAACGTGTAATTTTGGATCTACTTGTGAGAAGTAGCTTCTATTCTTTTTAACTCTTATCTCTAAAATAATGAATAAATCTATATCTTTAAAGTGGTGTGTTATTTGCGTTCATAAACTATCATTTGCGAGTAAATTATTGCCACTCTATATCTCTACCATCCCTGTATCACTTTAGGGAAGAGCAAAAGAAAGTCTTGTCTTGGCCTCAATGTAAAAAGGATTGGTCATAATTTTTCAACTGTAAAAGAAATGGATAGAGCAGCAAGGAGAGTTGAAGGAAAACATGGTAACAATTACCTTTTCTCATTCCATTAGGTCAAATGTGCTGAAGAAAATGCCAAGCCTGCCCTTTACATGGAACTGTTATATACATCATTTCTTTCTCTCCCTGCTCTTGTATTGGTCTATATCTCACTTCTCTTCTTTCGGCCATAGACCCTCATCATTGTGATATCATTTCTAAATTCTGACCAACTCCCAGCAATTCCACGTCTGCTGACACCATTGCTATGAAAATCAACTTTGTTGCCTGAGCTCCATCCTCTAAAGGCCGTTTTCCAACTATTTTCCCTCTATCAAATCATGGAAATGTTACTGTTTGTGCCAGCCGATCATAGCAAACCATCCTGTCTTCCCTTTCTATCCATAACATAGTTTTGCTGCTTTGTTGTCGTATGCATGACCGGTTTCCAATGTTGGTGAAAAGAACTTGTGCAACTCATCTGAGGACACAAGAACAGAAGAACATCAAGAAGACAACAAAAACCAACTTACACAACAAATAAAAAAAAATAGGTAAATTACAAAAAAAAAAAAAAAAAAGGCATATTCATTACATGTCTGTTGTAGCATCTCTTATGGATCCCATAATATACAACCTCAACAAAAATCATGACTCACAACAACAGTTTACATCATTTATAACCATAGCAGTAACTTGACATAAAAGCATTGCTGTTCTCTTATTTGCAACTGGTTGATCTAGACCTTAAAATCTGTCCTTCCAATAACATTTATAAAGCCTTACAATAACTTCCAAAATTAATCAGTTTTTCAAAGCTCAAAACAACGTGGATTGTGCACTTCTCCCCAAGATTTAGGCCACCAGCACGACACTGATGCCCATGCCATCACCATTTAAAGGGTTATACAGAGTCGGTGGAACCCGACTTGGAAAGTTCACATCATGTTTTTTCTTCAAAACATTAGAAAACAAACTCCTAATAGTTGTCAGCTTCTTATGCAGGTTACTTGATGGTAAAGCCACTCCAATTCAAACCAGAAAGCAACCTAACAACACTTCAAGGCTGGCAAATGTCATAGGGAACCTATCAGATTAATGTCCCTTCAACTTTGATTTGGACATTACCTTACAAATGTTTTTGAATGAACACACACCTCATAAGGCGAAGCATGAGATTACTACAACACTCGTTTCCATATCTTCCAAATTTACAAGGCAGCAAGAACTCAACTCCATTCCCACTACATCAACAAGGATGATTTCTGATGTTTCCCAAAGCATTTTTTTGAAGGAAAATCAAAATTAAATTAATGTACCATGAGATCATTTATACCATTTTTACCGCGACTAATTAAATCAAACATACGCTTACCATTGAACTTTACAGCTTCCAGCTACAGGAAAGCCAGACAATGGATAACTTGATGAAAGCTATCTTCAAGTGTGCGTTTCTATGAAGTAATTTACATCTCAGCTGGAACTTCCAACAGGTTTTGATCCCCAATAATCAGGTCCTCTTCCCAGTATCTCAGCTTCTCTTGCTATCTGAATGTCTGATGGCCAAAAATGATGATGTACAAGCTTCAATAGAAAACGAGGGAGCAATGCACTAACTATTATGAGAAAAATGGTGAGCCAATAGGTAGGCAACTTTGTCAGATGGTAAATGGTCCTGGCAAAGGAAAATGGCATGCATTAGCTTATCTGAATAAAGCCCATATTAAAACACACTAATTATTGTCATGGACACCAATAATACTAACCCATAATTAGGGAAGATAGGTATAGAATCCAATACTACCACACAAGCAAATGCAACGATCACTGATCCCCAAACAGCAAGATGAGTAATAGAAACCCAACGTTGAACATCCATTGCCAGGTGTATATTGACAAGGATAACAACTGCTACTGTCCACAAATTGCCTATGCTCCATATATCAATTGTGCTTTCCTTATAAATGAAGATGGGTATGCCAAAGAGAACAAGACTCTGCCATAGTGTATCAGCCATCATGACCCAGAATAGGTGTATATTGTAAGCCTCGTGTCTATACCCCACACCATAAAGTTTTGGATACTGTAACAGTGTCCGATGGCTTAAGTCCTTGTCCAGAATACCAACAACAATGGTAGGCACAGAAGTATAGATAACAGAATAAAGAACACTGCTCCAATCTGTCAATGCTGACGTTGTTGAAAAAGCTGTGAACAATATATACCTACAGATGCCAAAAACAGAAAGCGCATAGTGACTTAGGACCAAAACTTCATGTAATTGTGCATAGTATACAATTCAAAGAAAACAAGAGATGATAGTTAGAATTTTAAAGAGAAAGAAAGTTTGTAGTTTAGAATTTAATCCATAACAGACATCTTTTCAAAGTAAATTCTACACAAGGACTTGAAAAACAAATGGACATGGCCCAGACAGTAAGTAACTTTCAACATAAACTTTAGAAGTGGTAATGAAAAGCAAAGAAAGCTACACTCCACCCTCACCAAAAATGGAGTTCTAAATTGAGCATGGCCCAGCCAATGAACTTAAAGTTGGAGCGAGTGGAGGGAGAAAGTTTTGGATAAACAAAGAATAGAACCCCAACTCAAATTTTTTTCAGACCATGCAAAGTGAACTCAAAAAAATGGCAAGGAAATAACAAATGGCCATGTAAAGTGTCTTGTTGCTCGTAGGTTGTAAGTATTTTAGGATTAATTGTATAATGCATGTCTGACTCTAAGCCATTTCATGATTTAAATCCAGGAACAGAAACCTATCTCATCAACAAACATCAAACTGAAAGAAATCAAAGATATAAAGTGCCAAGGACTCAGGTGTACCAGAATAACATCAATACAAAAACAGCATTGCGGTAGAAGTTGTAGAGAATCAAATAACCAATGCGTTGATAATTCCAGTGTCCATGTACCAAAAGTAGTCTTTTCAGGAACCGAAACTGTCCCATAGCAAAATCTGATGCCATAACTGCTTGACGCCCTTCCTGACCACATATTCCAACACCAACATCCGCCATTTGGATCATTGAAACATCATTAGCTCCTACGAAATGCCAATATTCAGAAAGGGTATAAGGATATTGATTTGCTTGTGCATCCACATTAAAGAGCACAAATAGCTCAGTGACATAAAAACTCAACCATTGATACCAGCTGAAGTAGGAGTGAGTTTTTTGATTTAGCTCTGACTAATTTCATCGTAATTTTTTTTTCAAAAAACAGAATTTTCTAAAATACCAAACAAAACTGAACGGGGACAATCACTAACTGCATTGACAACGAAAATATTAAACTATCTCAGTTGATAGTCAGTTATTTCTGTTTTACATACCTTGTTATCCTATAAAATACACTAAATGTTTTTTAGGAGAAGGCATTTTAACCTAAATATGGCCTCCAACCATACCTGAGATGAGAATGGGGAAGAGTGGTGCCCTTAATAGACTCCTTTCATCTCTCTCAATTGTACATTTTCTGTATGAGACAAACAATTGTCTCATGCATATATTAATTGCCATCAAAACTGGAGTTGCATCACAAAGAGGTAGTGTGCCCTAACATGGAAACCTAACTAAGATGACGCAAACATTATAACCTAAAGTCACAATATTTTCCTACAAAAATTAATGATGAATATTGTAGATGCAGGCAATGTAGCGACCAAGAGAGGGCCTAAGATCTAACTCAAGAAAATAAAGGATGGGATTAAGAAATGACCAACATGTGCAGGTAGTCTATTGTTACTATACAAGATATTAAGTGTAGTCATAGCATTCAGGCAAGTGGATTTGACATCAAATATTTGCATGTCTACTTCCTTAGCCTCGTAGTCTAGGGGTTTTTGGCCCAAAAGATCACAGCTAATTAGAACCATCACAAGTACATTTAATACCTCAGAATCTCTTGAGTACCTCGAACGACCATTTGATGATCAAAACATTAAAATAGTTATGATGAATAAGGGAAGGCAGTTTTTTTTTTTAAAAAAAAAAAAAAAAAACCTTACAAAGGCTATGTACTTTATAGTCTTAGTATAATTACATTTATGTCCTTCAGAGCTGATGAATTTTCTGTTGTTTAACATCAAATACCTAAAAAGTGATTAAACGAGTCTTAGTATAGGAAACTAGCAACCAAGCATAGTAGCTTTTGTGACTTTCCAGTCACGCATCCAATTACCCTTTATATTTCCTTATTCCCTCATCAGGCATTAGACTAACTGAAAATTAAGAAGAAAGTTGACTAAAGCACTATTCTTTATGTTTGTCAATAGAAGAATCTACTACTGTCTATCAAAGGGATATAAAAATCTATACAACAATACTTACTATAACACATGTATATACTATTAATCATGTACTATATCAAGTGAAAAAAATGAGACAAACCATATACATATGATATTTCACAATATGGCACAAAAACTGACTAAGGAGTGAGCTTGGTTGCAGTGCAAGGTGACAGGATGTATATAAGTATATAACATTTAATTTAAGCACCACACACTGAATAGGGGAGACAAACCAAGCCAAAGCCAGATGCTAAATGATGGAGCATTACCCTTGGTTGTTATTTTAAAGTTTTGGGCTGCAAATAAAATGGACACTCACTAGATGTAGGTGTTTTTATTTTACTTTATATGACAAGTGTTTGTAGTTACATAATTGGGGAAAAAAAGAGCTTAAAAAAAAAAACTGATCCAGATCTTAAATGATGGGGCATTTCCCCCATCTGTTATTCTAACAATTTGGGCTGCACAAAACATGCAGAGCTTCTAGGTGTATGTATTTTTTATTTTATTTCAAACAATAGATATTTGTAGATGAAAATAGAAATGCATAAACTAAACTGAACCAAATCATTACAAGAAAAAAATTATATTTCAAAACTAAAAGCTAACAAATAATCTAGTTGACAAAACCAAATAGAGCTTGCCCTATACTAGGAGAAGGACAGAAACTACTAAATATCGTTCCTTCCGTGACAAAGGACACCATGCTCAACTTTCCAAGCAAGCCCAAACAATTTTCTTACAAAATATAAATTCTTGGAAATAACTCACCATCACCAATAGCCAATGTCATATCATCAGATCGGCTCTTGATTAGATCAACAATCCCTGCCTTCTGTAATGGTGCAACACGACAGCAAAGCACAACCTTACAATAAGTTGCGATGTCAAAAAGCTGTAGAGAGATCATAAAAGAACTGATTATTTATAATATATCAAATTTGAACCAACAAGGCTATGTGTGCTCCAAATAAGATGGAACTCAAAGTATCAAATGCCAGAAATTAGAAAGTGCAGTATAAAATCAAATCCATATGTTGTGTAAAACATAGGAAAATGATTCTCACCTCTGACTCGAGTTCTTTTTCCAAAATGTATACCAAACTGTTCCCGTCAATTATGAGAGCTAGTGGCACTTCCTCCTTCCTTTCTGGCCTCTGAAGGTAGTCCATTTCAGCATTGCATTTCAAATATTGGCTTCCTTTGTTTGATAAATTTAAACCACACTTGGCCTTAGCATCAGACAAAAGTTTTCTGCAGTCATTCTCTGAATTGCCGTTTATAATAATTTGCTCCATATCTGGTGTCAGGAGTTTGCAAGAGAGGCCAATAGACATTGCCGTCTCTTGCTTATCACCAGTCAGAACCCAGACCTTGATCCCTGCTTGCCGTAGGGACTCAATGGCTTCCGGCACACCTTCTTGTAGCTTGTCTTCAATTGCAGTTGCACCAAGTAAATTCAAGTCGCACTCTATGAGAGCTGCTGTTTGGCGTAGCCTTGCTGCTCTATCAGTCAAAGAAGTGCTTGCATCATCAAACCTGCATTGCCACAGCTCAAGTTCTTCCTCTGTAAGATCCCTGGCAGCAATCACAAGTGTGCGCAAACCTTGTGATGAATATTCCGTCAAATGACTGTATGTTGCTGAACGCCTTGCATGATCATCCTTCCCTAAGTCTTTTGCTAAAATACTCAACACTGAAGAATCAGCACCTTTGACCAGCACTTTTACAGCATCATTAGGATATCTGATTACAACAGACATTCGTTTCCGCACGCTATCGAATTCATGCATGCCCAAAACACCCAACCTGAATTTCACATAAGATCTATTTATTACCACTTCTTCCATTGATAAGAAATAAAAAGTATCTTCAAATGACATCAAAGAGATGGTTTAAATTTTGAACTTCAGAAAAGCAAATAAAGCATGATAGCTAGAGAATGAAGTGTGGACTGGAGAGATTTGTACCTTAGTTTCTCACCATTAACATCAATTACTATATGTCCAGATGTTCGCTCGAAGAGAGTATAACCATAAGCAGAGGCAGCAGCAACTAAAGCTTGCTCATCAGGAGATTCACCCTGATAGTCAATAGTTTCTACATCCTCAAAAATTTGACTGTCTGTGCAACTAGAAAATCCATCATGAGTACGGACTGGGATCACGGTGTTGCATGCAGCTAGTGCAAGGAAAAATTCATGTGCAACAATTCTTTCATCTCCAACTAAGTCTTTGTGCAGCAATTTCAAGAGCTCAGAATCAACAGTAATAGTAGATTTAAGTTTCCATCTCTTTTGTGTAGTTGCAGCTGTAAACAGTCAAGGAAAATGGAATGTCATATATAATGAAATCCTAGCATGCTTTACAATGATGAAATCTATAGTAATCACTCACGAACTGAACAGTACACATTATTTACACAATCATCTTTGACAAGCATGATAAATGCAAATAATGCATAGATCAAAATAAGCAGTAAAAGCTTCAGACTAAGCAGTACATTTACCAACATGTATGTTCTTGTAAATAGTGGAAAAAAGAGGTGAATTTGAAAGACCTGACAATAATCCATAAAATAAAACAGAAATATAATACACTGTGAGTGCAATATGTCAATGTTGCAACTGCTGATGAGTGCAACATATCACAAGGCTTAATACATGATTTAAGAAGCAAGACTACAACAAAATCTATCCTGAATTGAAGCTGATAACCAAGTAGAGCAGGGTTTACTACCTGAAATGTTCTCTTCCAGCAATTGCTCAGCAGTTAGCGAGGAGCCTCCATAACTTTTCCCATTTACACTTGCTCTTCGAAATTCCATTTTGTTCTCAGTAAGTGTCCCTGTCTTGTCTGAAAAAACATAGCGTATCTGACCCAGATCCTCATTTATGTTCAAGGATCTGCACTGAAACCTTGAGCCAGAACTACTATCAAACATGTGCCTGTCTCCAATCATGAAATAGGACTGCCCTATACGAACCAGCTCCATTGTAATATAAAGAGAAATGGGAATCATTATCTGAAACACTATGATAGAGCTCAAAAATGAGAAAAAAATCTCCATAGGAATCCCATAAAATTTGTATCTTTTCCCATAATCCTTCCCGGGCGTGAAGTATCTCTTTCTGTAATAAGGTAAATAATCAAGCTGGTCCTCATATCGTGCAAGCCAGAGACCCATTCCCACTGCAACAACCAGACACATTATGAACAGAAAAATAGACAACCATAGTGTCTCCCGATTCATGTAAATTTCCAGTTTGCTTCTTTTGGAAGGAGAAGCTGCACTATTCAACATTGCTTTTGTTTCCTGGCCAGCATACACCACAACACCTATTATCCAACCAGTGTTCTTCAGCTGACATCCACGCAATACAATGTTAGATTGGCTAAGGGAAAACTTTTGCCCATTGAACTCCATGTTGGCTGTGAACTCGTAAATATTCCTATTGGGTTGCTCGCATCTTATAAGCCCTGAAATTGCACCACCTTCCAATACTGCTAAGGACGTTTCCTGCCTCGCATACCTAGTCTTCAAGTTCGACTCGCCATCTAAATTCATTGTTTGTATGTAAGCAACACCACTAGGATCACTTGTCCCTAACAAAACCATGTCACAAGGAATTGTCTCATCAGTGCAGATCTTCACAACTTCACCAGCTCGTATCTTTTTCCATTTCTTCGATCTAAACTGACCACATTGCAGAACTAGAGCCTCTCGGTTATTCTCATTGCGATCTGATCTGTGCCTTCTCCAATCCTCGTATCCATCTTTGATCGCCGTGACACAAAGAACAAACAAGAGAGGGAATAGGGACACTGTTCTCCCAAAAACTGCAAGAGGAGGAAGTTGATTGAGAGCAGCAATAGCCAGGAAATACAAATATGCAACCCGATGGAACTGAATGAAAATATTCTTCGGCAAGAAGGTGATCAAGGTATACTTGCTGGTTCGGATCTCATTGCCTGTGAATTCATACTGGTCATTGGTTCTCCTCGGATCATTAATGTAGATGAACCGAGCATCTTCTTCGCGCAACACATCATCAAATTGCACACTTCTCCTGCGGCTCCTCCCCTTAGGCTTGCCCAAGTTACCACAGTCCCTGGAAATCTCAAAGCCAGTTGAAAAGGTTGTGTTATTGTTGTTATGTAGCATTTCACTAGCAGTTGCACCCCACCATACAAGGTGTTTGCTCCGTTGTTTGGGGCATTCCAATGGAACTTCCTCAAAGAACTCAGACTTGAGAGAATAGAGCCTCTTTGTATTCACAACCAAATCAAAACTTTCTCCAACTGGATTCACACTACGGAATCTAGTATCACCAAAAAAGTGTGCCCTGCCTTCGTCCTTCTCTGAACAATCTACCTCAAATGGCTCTCCTTGAGCAAGATGGAGGATAGAAGTATTGAAAGAACAATCCCGGCGTGACACCCCCAAAGCACTAAAACTACCAGAATGATGAGGCAATGGCTGCTCCGATACAGGAGAATTATCCAAAGATAAAAGCAGTGGCCAGCCAGAAGTCATAAATAATCCTCCAATGACCGCATTGGAGAATCAAATAAAAACTTTGCCCACTTTACCATTAACAACACAAATCCCTTATCGAAACCCAATCAAAACAGCTCTTTATTTCCAAAATTGGCAAACCCCATTAACACACAAAACAAACAAATTATTCATCTACCTCGAACATCTAAAACCTATTCAAAAGTTTCAATCTTTGTTTACAGCAACAAGCCCTTGTTTCTTTTGTTGTCTCTCTCAACAAGAAATTGAGTTTCAGAGTTGATAAATAGCTCCGAACTGCAAATGGTGTTTTCAAAAAAGAACAATAAAAAATACAAAAACAAAAACAAAACCTGTGATTTAATTCAATGACGACAAATCCCTGAACGATCCAGATAGTACCAACAAATCTCCAGAGATTTATTTCCCTCTTACACAAGCCAAAACTAAGAACACAAAAGACAAACTAACAAACAATAAAATTTGATTCATAAAAAAAAAAAGAGGAAAAAGAGATACCAGAGCGACAGAGCGAGGAATAGAAAGAGTGGCTTTATCGTCTCGGGATTAGAGAAACGAAGGTGATGAACGCACTGAAAACGAAATGATAGTGAAAATGGACAATCAACAGAGAAGCAGGAACAGGAGGAACACAGAGGTTGTCTTTTATGGAACCGGATCGGATCTATCTTTCTTTTATTACACAATAAACGATTTGTTGTTTGATTTTAAAGAGAGAGAAAGGAAGAAAGAGGAAATTCAAAAGGACAGGGGTGCTCGATGATGGTGAAAGGAGAAAAAATGAGAGGGAGAGAAGGGTTTTTTAAAAAAATTAACACTATAATCTAAAAATTTTGAAAGAACAACTTTATTTAAATAAAAATTAAAATAATATATTAGTTTTATATTACATTAACATTAAATATATTGGTTTTATATTTAATTTATGTTTGGTTTAGTTAAAATAAAATTATTATTTAAGATTTATGTTGAATATAGTATTCGTTAAATTAATTATGAATATCATTTGATTAGGATTAATTTAATATAATTAAACATGAAAATAAGTTAAATTAATTATTTTAATAAATTATATATTACATTAAATTTTAGATAAATTACCAGATTAAAAATTTTACGTGAATTGATTGAAATCAGACTTGGTAGTAAGGGAGAGAGGTCTGGTCGCTGTTGCTAAGAGTGTGTTTGGTATTGTGGTAGCTGTTTTGGTTGTGGTTTGAAAAAAGTTGTTTTATAAAAAGTACTTTTAATTGAGGTTGGTTTGAAAAAATAGGTGTTTGGTTAAAACTGTGGTTGAAATTGAGGTTGAATAAAAAGTAGTTTAATGTGTTTG
>Ga0307517_10007831_pt1 | contig 15482 bp, 7 predicted proteins | sample 23_EM_MG_FD_194515 | JGI IMG/M metagenome (GOLD analysis project Ga0307517, IMG submission 194515) | Populus trichocarpa ectomycorrhiza microbial communities from riparian zone in the Pacific Northwest, United States - 23_EM | ecosystem: Host-associated > Plants > Roots > Unclassified | place...
GAAGCCATCATTTTCATGCCTTCGCAGTGTTGCTTTCCTGAGCATCAACATGCGCAGCAGCGCTCCTTGTTATCCTTGTATTTTTTCTGCCAATCAATAGATGGGGGTACAATTTAAGGACCAATGAAGAAAATGACTCCACTTTTCTCTTCTGACCTCTGTGGGAAGAATGGCAGTCATCTGCAAGAAAGGAATACATTCATCTATGCACACAAATAACACATATATAAAATTTTGAAAACACGAGAATGACTTTTCTGAAACGAAATATTCCTTTCCTCCCTCCATTTCTTTTCTTTCTCTTCGCATATTCTCCTTCTTTTTTTCTTTATAATGTACGTAGATGACGGGCAAGGTACGTAATGTGCCATGTCTCCAGCAAAAGGTATATTCCAATTTAAGCTTTCTGATGTTTTTCTAGATCTTCAGAAACATTATTAACCAGACCTGAATTAGAATTCATATATATAGAAAATTAATCTAAAAAAGAAACAAGAAATCTAATCAAATATGCAGTTAAACTGTTAGTAATGGTGTGATGGCTTTGCTGCCAATCAAGGAAAAAGAAAAGGAAACGGAAAAACCAACAGCAAGCAACAAGATGAAAGCTTAGTTAGCAATTGCCAGGTCCACCATGTCCATCTGCCACTAGTCATTCATGGTAGTTAAATTCAGTGGGCCACCAAGCTTAGCCACACCACACCAGTACATGCCAGAGTTTGTTTTTTTGTCAACCAGAACAGCAACTCTTGCACTATTATTGGCCGATGAATATTCATAGACCTATTTTAACTGGCCATGAGAAGCTTTCTTCTACCATTCTTGAGCCTTACCTCATTCCTTGCATCATTTTATCTAAAAGATCCAGTTGAAAAGCTACAAACCTTTTGGTTTATTCAAATACTTTTCAAGACTTGCCCATGTGTACCTCTTACCATACTCAAAGAGACGGAATAAATAAAAAAATCTTGGCGTTGAATGGTTATTATCCAACATGACACAATAGCAATAAAAAAGGAGACACTAAACAATAAATTGCAAGCTTGTATTCACACCATACCTTACGCAGACAGCTAATCACAACCACTGGGAATATGAATTTTAGTGCCCACAATTCTTCATTATAAATGTCTCACATCTCTTCTTTTTAGGTCTCTCTTTGTATTGATTTCTTCTTGGTAAAAACTCAGATATTTTGGGATCTGGGTTTTATCTGTTTTTGTGATTCTTGTTAAGTTCATTCTAAAAAACCCAGATACATTTTTTTTGATCCGTGTTACTGGATTTTGTTTTGTCTTTTGTTGACGGTGCAGTTATTCCGGATTTTTGTTACTTGGTTTTACTTGTGTTTGTGTTTGCTAATATTAATATCAAAAGACATGCTCTTTGTTGCGCTTGTGTCTGCTATTTAGTCACTTTAAGTGGCTGTTTGTCCTTTTTTTGTTCTCGCGTTTGTTCATCGACACTTTGTCTCTCTCTAGATCATGTCCCTGTAGCGCTGTCTAGATAATTTCATTGCAGAGTCGGAAACTTTTTGTGACTTCTGTTTCTGGGTTTTGCTTGATTTGTATCATTTCTTTAGTTCATTGATTAATGGATCATTCTTTACTCTCTGTTCTTTCCCTTCTAGTCTCTCTTTTTGTCTATTCTTGTATATGCTCTCCTCTAGAAGATCAACAAAGAGACAAAATCACATCTTTACCAGGGCAGCCAGTGAATGTAGAGTTCAATCAGTACTCAGGTTATGTGACTGTGAATCAACAAGCTGGTAGGGCATTGTTTTACTGGCTGGTTGAGGCACCAACGAGTCGTAGTCCTGAGTCCAGACCACTTGTTTTGTGGCTAAATGGAGGCCCTGGTTGCTCCTCTGTTGCTTATGGAGCAGCTGAGGAGATTGGACCTTTTCGCATCAGGCCTGATGGCAAAACTCTTTACTTTAACCCGTACGCTTGGAATAAGTGTATGTCTGATAGATAATTGATGGAATGCACTTCCTATTCTGTGCTACAACCTGTTCTCCTTGTAATTTACCTCATTTCTATTTTGTTGTTGGTGGTGGTGTTGGCAGTGGCAAATTTGCTGTTCCTTGAATCTCCAGCTGGTGTTGGTTTTTCATATTCAAATACATCATCGGATTTGTACACGGCTGGTGACCAGAGAACTGGTAATTTATTTCATTTGTTCAATTTTTGAGTACTTTCAGTCGTCATTCAGCAAAGCCTTTATTATTGTACTACGTAAATGGTACCTGATTCAATGTGATTATATGTCCCTTTAGCTTAAAGTTAATTGATTTTGACTTCTTTAAATGCTTTTGGAAACTGTGCATCGTGCAATTGTAGCCGAAGATGCGTACACATTTCTAGTCAATTGGTTTGAAAGGTTTCCACAATACAAATATAGAGATTTCTACATTGCTGGAGAAAGCTATGCAGGTTTTAAATTGCACACCTTTTCTTTTATTTCGTTGAACTTTCTATCTTGTTCATCTTAAAGATTGCACTCTGATTTACTTGTTTGAAATTCGGTTTCAGGTCACTATGTACCTCAGTTGTCTCAAGTTGTTTATCAAAAGAACAAGGGAATTAAGAATCCTGTAATTAACTTCAAGGGATTTTTGGTGAGAACACAGAACTCATTATTCATAAAGATTTGGAAATTCTATCAACTTCCACTGCTTAATGGCAAGTGTATAATTGGCTCAATGTCCTTTTCTCTCTTGTAGGTGGGAAATGCAGTCACTGATGATTATCATGATTATGTTGGCACCTTTGAGTACTGGTGGACCCATGGTTTAATTTCTGATTCCACCTATCAAACTTTACGCGTCACCTGTGATTTTGAATCCTCTACGCACCCATCAGTAGAATGCATCAAGGCTCTCATGCTTGCAGAGTTGGAGCAAGGGAACATTGATCCATACAGCATTTTCACACAGCCTTGCAATAACACTGCAGCATTGAGGCACAATCTAAGGGGTCATTACGTAAGATTTTATCATATCTTTCTCTCTGTCAATATTATCAAGGAATTCCGCATAACTGTCAGCAGAAAGACACGTGTAAGACAAGTCGGACCAGGAACCTAATGCATAGCTATCAAAAGTGGATTCTCTGCATCTAGCACAATATTTCTTACTTGAAAAAGGGCTATCATGGTTTCATTTACTAACAACAGTCTTTTTTGACATTCCAAGTGGTTTTTGGCACCAACCTCTAAGTCTTGGATTTGTATGGTAAAATATCCTGAACAAGTCTGGTCTTTTCTAATAATGTTTAAATTCTACCACCAATAGCTTGAATAGACATTGGAAGATAGCAACTTTTCTTAGACGGAAAGAGGTACATGCAAGTTTCCTGGATAATCTCGCAGTAACTACAAAAGTATTCGCATGCCAATTATCAAAATATTTGCATTTAAACAAAATTATCCACCTCGTTCCGATTTGCAAATATACTCTGTCTGTTGTTAAAAAACTTTCTTACAGTGATTTGCTTCCAAAATGGCTAATTAATTTGTGGGCTCATCGTGGTTACTGAAGGTAGCTGTTAAATGTTAACTTTAAGTTTCTGACGTACATCACGTTTGTGGTTGTTAGACCATAAATTGTGGTTCTGGCATCATCCATTGCTGTTTCTGACCATGAATTCTTCCAACTTTGTGCCAAAATCTTCTTGTCTTTTCAAATCACAGTAATCTGGAGCTATTCCTTTTCTTTTGATCTTAGGTCCTAATCTGTAAGATTATGTTCTCTACAGTTTCTAAAAGATTCCACTACAGTGAGTGTCACATAAATGATGACATGTGTTTCTTACTTGCACGTCTGATTTTCCTTCAGATTTTTGTTTGTTTTCCATTCTTGAATTACCTACGATAAATGTTAGGTAAAAAGTCTTTCACCAAATAATTCCTGAATGTAAATACTGTTCATTGCCTGATGAGTTAACTAGAAATGCTTTACAGAAGTGCATTCACTGTTTCCATATCACGGGTATGGACCGGTCATTAATATTTACACCAAGCTCATTTCTATTACTTTGAAACTCAGCCATGGATGTCCAGAGCATATGATCCCTGCACAGAAAGGTACTCTAAAGTGTACTTCAATCACCCTGAAGTCCAGAAGGCACTCCATGCAAATGTAACTGGGATCCCATACCCATGGAAAACATGCAGGTAAGATTTTTGCTCTGCAGCTTTTGAGAATTCTGTTTCAAATCTTCCAATAACACTGTTAACTAAATCACTACTTTACAGTGATATTGTTGGAGACTACTGGGCAGATTCTCCACTTTCCATGCTTCCTATATATAAAGAACTCATTGCTGCAGGTCTAAGGATATGGGTCTACAGGTAAGTTCCCATCTTTTCCTCTATTCCCTCTATTCCCTCGTTCTGGATTAAATTAGGGAAATCTGTTTAGTACTTTGAAGAACTCACGCGATGGTGGTTCTAGTAGGAATATTGGCAGAATTGATTATGCATGAAACTTTTTTCAATGCTTGTTCTCAGTGAGGAGGGGATCCGAGAAAGGTTTCACTGCGTTATAGCCCATTAATTAAGGAACAGTATGGAGTCATTTCTTGTAAAAGTCATGGTCAAAATGATCAGTTTTTACCATGACATGGTTTCACTTTGCCTAGAAATTTGCCACAGCAAATGCCTCAAAATGGGATTACGAAATAAAGCTGATTGACAGTACTCCTCATTGTCCTTGGTTTGAACATTTGTCGGTACTGCAAATATGGACTGTATGATCTTGGCTTAAAATCTTGTCCTTAAATTTGGTATATCAGAGGAGAGACTAGGTTGATGACCCATTTGGTGTTTGAAATTATTAAGAGGTTAAATCCTTGTCCTCTTCGTTTGGGGTGCAGGAAATATTTACGATTCCCAACATCCCATGTCTGCTTTAATTACTTTTCTCCTTTTTGTAATTTGCTGGCTTGTACATGTGGATCCTCCTTTTGATATGGAGTTGTTTCCGAACATCCCAAAGAACAGTAGCCATAGACAGTGGAACGAAGAAAAGGATTTGTTTAGCTGATCCCAACTAGCCTGTGTTGATCTATTTTAAATTTATTTGGATCTAGTGGTCTGTTTTTATGGAATACTGAGTTTAACCTTTGTTTGCAACTAAATATACATGGGCTAAGTTGGTTGGCGAAGAGACTAGAGGTTTTGTTGAATGATATTTTCATCTACATATGGTAGCTGGGAACTGGGAAGTTGGAACAAAACAATTTTCTATTGAACTGCTGATTTCTCGACCAACTAATCTCCATGCGTGGACAGGGAAGCTTGTCTGCAGTAGGTAGTTTTGACTGTTGATAACGATTGATGACTTCGGATTTGTTTACAGAAGGTGAGACACATCATGTGGCCTAGCAACAATGATTGCACTGGGCCAAGGTGCTTCTTATGTTAGGAGGAAGTGTATGAACCATGTACTAAGAAGAGACACCAAAGTCAACACGAACGTAGCATCTGAAAACTGAGCGTAAAAGGGATAGAAAAACAGCTGCTTAATGATGACAAAAAAACTATGGTTATATATAAATAACGGAATATATTTTCTTTTTGGTTTTTCAACTTGAAGAATTCACTGTGGTGATATAAAATATTCTCCGACTTTTTAGCAGTATGGCATGCATGCCTTGCAATGCCAAGATATGAAAAAAAGGTCAGACGTTATCGTTGTCAAGTAGGATTTGTCCGTTGTTTTTTTCTCTTTGGCACTGGTCAGCATTAAAACCTTTTGCTTTCAATTGTTTTTAAGTCTTGTCATGCATTGCATCTAATTCTGTTTGATCTCTTTGACCAGTGGAGATACTGATGCAGTGGTTCCTGTGACTGCAACTCGATACTCCATTGATGCCTTAAAGCTACCAACTATTATCAATTGGTATCCTTGGTATGACAACGGAAAGGTAAGCATCTTTACCGACAACAAAATGTTAGAGGCAACTTATTTTGGTGAAACCGTTGGACTGGATGGTTGGGGATCTGGGCCCAATGACTTGTTGACAGCAACGTTTTTATGGTTGGGATTTAGCATATTTTCTTGTAATGTTGCCATACTCTTCTGTTTATGGAAATGATGATAACCAGTACTGAAAAAAGGGTCGTATGATGATACTCTTGCTGAAGCCCATGGTTGGAACAAGGCCATGGTAATTTGCTCATCTCCCAGCTTTTCGTGTTTCTGTAATAGGTTGGCGGGTGGAGCCAAGTATACAAAGGGCTGTCTTTCGTAACGGTAACCGGAGCAGGACACGAGGTTCCACTCCATCGCCCTCGACAAGCATTTATTCTTTTCAGATCATTTTTGAAGAACAAATCCATGCCTGGCCAAAGCTTTTAGTCCTCCATTCATCAATCTCCGGTGAATAAACAAGTCAAAATAATAGAATTGTTCATATACAGGGACCGGCAAATGACAGAATAAGAGAAGCATTCCTCTCGAGTGCCCCTCCATTCTTCCTTCAAGTGCATCATTTCTATATTTGAAGTTGTAGCCTATTCATATGTAAGAAACTATTCTTTATAGTAACTCAATTATTTAAACTGTAAGTTTTGACCACAGCATTGTACTCATTTGCAAGAGATTTATAGGTAATGGAGTTAAAACGTTTGTGCCCTAAGTAGCGTTATTTTTTAAAACTTCACCTCCAAATCCAGTAAACAAATCTCAGAATTAACAGATTAACATCATGGGGGTGCAAAGGCTTCTTCAGTCTTCTCTCTGTTCCTCTTCAATGTACATTACCCTGCATTGAAGCCTGAACATCAAATATGCGCCAAGACAAACTCCGTGGACTGATATGGATAGAGTGAAGGAGCAGTAACTCGTACTTATATGCACGAATCACACAATTCAAAATTTCTTGCATGAAAGAATTTTCTTGCGAACACATCGTTTTGAATATCAACAGAAACATTAGAATCATAAAACATAGTAAAAAAGTCACCACTGTCAATTAGAAGGTATAATAATGGACTCGTGCCTCAAAAGCAACGAAATGCAGGGCGGATGTACTGCTAGTTTTGTGATCTATCAATCCAGGAAACAGTGTAACACCCCGAAGTCCAGAATTCCTGGAGGCAAAGAGGAACAGCGTGCTCTAGCAGGACCACATGCCCCATGTGGGTGTTGCTTATGGGAGAATGCACAGGCGCCATCAATGCCACCAACGCCATCGAAGGAAGTGGTCCATGGTCTAATACTTGGGCGGCAGATCTTTATCCAGCTCACTGCAATATTATAATTCTCATGCTTGGCACCCACATAGTAGCCAAAACATGGCTAAAACTGTGGAACAACACGTTCGTTTTGAATCCCCTCCCTCTTGTTGCATAAACTCTCCCTCTCAAGGCTCTATTACAAAGGCATCCTGAATCTCAGTCTCATAATATCTCCTGTCGAAATTTAAGATAGTTTACCTGTCTTTTATTTTTAGTACTCGAAAGGAACTCACTCTAAAAGAACATTCGTTCAATGAATTTTTAAGGTGAACAAAATTGCCAACGGTTTTGGATTGAAAAAAAATATAGAAAACTTTTGATGATGAAGGGGGTGTTTAAGATTGAGTTTTAACATGTTTTTCTCAAAATCTGATATTTTTTGGTTTCAAATTAATTTGTTTTTAGTTGTGTTCATATTAAAAATAAAAAAATATTTTAATAAATCTCCAAAAAAAAAAAAGAAACTAGTAAACTACTACTATTTTTCTACCCGCCCCAAAATCCTGAGGAGTACAAACTACCAATTACCGACACAGAAAAAAAAAATAAAAATATTGACCACCACGCCATTTGTGCATGCAATTCAACAAAAGGAAGTACAATATACAGTGCATGATGCATGGAAGAAGTCAAGAAATGATAACATATATAATAAACTGACTTGGCAGCCTATACAGTTTTTCAAAATAAATGCTTTGATTATACTCTTAGATAACCTAAAGCAGGGGCTGAAGTCAGAGGATCACAAACTAATAACAACTACATAAAACACTCTTTAAGGACTCCGAACCCACACATTCAAGACAAGCAAAGCCTGATTTTCCCTTGTCACAATGCGCATCAAGAGCTCCTCTTGCTTTCTCTTCTCTGTCTTGAATTTTGCTACTCTCTTGCTTTCTACTCCTGCAGTCACCACTCATGATCACCTTGAAGAGCAGAGGAGGGATAGGATTATGAAGCTACCAGGGCAACCACCAAATGTGAGCTTCTCTCAATTCTCCGGCTACATCACTGTAGACCCAGTGGAAGGTAGGGCCCTCTTTTATTGGTTGATTGAGGCCCCCAAGATTGTCAAGCCCAGATCTAAGCCACTAGTTTTATGGCTCAATGGCGGGCCAGGTTGCTCATCTGTGGCCTATGGAGCTTCAGAGGAGGTCGGCCCATTTAGGGTCCGACCCGATGGCGAGACCCTTCATTTGAATCCATATGCTTGGAATAAAGGTAAACATGATTAAGACAATCATCAAATAATCTCTATGGTTAGTGAATTGATGGGTGATATTAACAGTTTATTGTTTTTCATTACAACCAGTGATCAAGGCCACGTTTATATTTAGATGGGACCTGTAATAATGGTGGCGTCTGTATTAAATTGCATATAGTTTCATGTACATTGGGGCAAGTGCTGTGTCTGTGATATTTTGATCAGCATGATGTTGCTACCAAAAAAAACAAACAAATAGATAAAATTACAGAGTTTTGGCTGTCGCAGTGGCAAATTTGCTGTTTCTTGATTCACCTGCTGGAGTGGGATTTTCTTATTCAAATACTTCATCGGATATATACACGGTTGGTGACGAGAGGACAGGTATCTGTACAAGTATATATATAATTATGTTATAATTTGTCAAAAAGCTTGTTAGCCTATCCTAACTAGATTATTATTGCTGAATTATGAAAATGCAGCCGAAGATGCCTACACATTTCTGATTAACTGGCTTGAAAGGTTCCCTCGATACAAGCACAGGTCCTTTTACATTGCTGGAGAAAGCTATGCAGGTTAAATAATTAATTGCTCATTCACCACCTACTGTTTGACTAATTTGCTTGCATTAATTAATATTTTGTTAATCCACTTTCAGGCCATTACATTCCTGAGCTGTCACGGATTATAGCCCGGAGAAATAAGGGGGTCAAGAATCCTGTCATTAATTTTATAGGTTTCTTGGTATGTCAATCGGTGCCATTAACAGCATTAAAAAATTAGTCCAAGAATATCTTGACATGCAATCTTAATTTTTTATTTTGCAGTTAGGCAATCCGCTCTTGGATGATTATCATGATAACACTGGCACGCACGAGTTCTGGTGGAACCATGGATTGATATCCGATTCCACTTATGAAGATTTAAAGAAGTTCTGCCCAAATAATTCGTTCTTGTTCCCTCGGAATGAATGTTACGGTGCTTTAGAGAGGGCATATTCGGAGTTTGGAGATATCAATCCTTATAGCATTTACAGCCCTCCTTGCAATGTAATCAGTACTCTTAGACACAATCTAAAGCATTCACTGGTATATTCTTGGATCACTCAAAAAATCACTTTTCACATTTTCCAATTATTGGCGCAACGTGTGAATTTGTTTGTCTAATGAGTTGCTAGCTTTTGTTTGTTGGGATTTAGCCTTGGAAATTCAGAGGAAATGACGAGTGTGTGGTGATGTACACAAAAAGATACATGAACCGTCCAGAGGTGCAAAAGGCTCTTCACGCCAACATCACCAGGGTTCCTCATCCTTGGGTCACTTGCAGTTCTATTGTTAGGAGCAATTGGAGTGATTCTCCTAAATCCATGTTGCCAATCTTCAAAGAACTCATAGCAGCTGGTATTAGAATATGGGTTTTCAGGTAAGATCATGTTCAAAAAAGAAAATCACAAGTCGTTCATTTTGAAAATTTGCATCCAGGCTTGTCATAATTAGTAAAAAAAAAGAGAGCCCATATTTCTCAAATTGATATTTGTTCCACCGACAGTGGTGATGCAGATGCAATTTTGCCACTTACTGCGACCAGATACTCCATTAATGCTCTACAGCTTGAGACCAACACAAGCTGGTATGCTTGGTATGATGACCATCAACAGGTTAGCCAATGCTATATAAAGTCATGGTTTTTGTACGTATAATTTTCATATATTCTATAAGCACTAAGAGTTTTCTGGTGGTATCTATGGTTCTTTTTCATGGATTGTTTGTTTAGGTTGGTGGCTGGAGCCAAGTTTACAAGGGCTTGACCTATGTGACAGTAAGGGGAGCAGGGCATGAAGTGCCTTTGACTCAGCCTCGACTTGCTTTATTGCTATTTAGGCAATTTCTGAAAAATGAACCCATGCCAGCACTTTAGTCTTCGAGGACTTTCCTCGACTCAGCCTCGACTCTAGGTTACTAGCAAATTATAGAGTGTTCTTATTCTTTCTGTCCAAATCATCATTTGTATTTCTATTGCAATAAGGTCAAATTGCCCTCTGCATATGCATCATCAGTACACGTTTGTGCTGTGTATGACAATTCTAAAGGTGCAGTGCGGCAATTTGATTAAACAAACTAAAAGGAGAATTGACAGAGTAGCCTCATTTATCTTTCCACTGCTTTCTTTCAATGCAGCTAAGAATAAAATATGAACACTAAAAGTTTTCAGGTCTTTTGATGCAACCATTTCCTAGTTATTTTTTGTCACTGCTGAGCAATGGATAAGAAACATGGTGGAAATTCTTTGCCATTAAGAAATGAGATTGTCTAGTGGAGCCGTAAACAGAATCAAACAAGGCACTAAAACAAAAGATTTGTGGAGATAAGGAAGCAGCTTCAATATATTCTATCATCCACCACCCGTAGATAATTCTGGTTCTGATCATGACTTCAAAAGAAAGCTAAAGAAGGGCTCCATGCCCTAAAAGCAACTCACTGTACTACAAGCTTGTAATTACCTAAATACCTTCTATTCTTTGCTTGCCTTGGTCAATTACGTTATGGATTGATGCCATTACCATATTTTCAGAGAATATTTGGTAACATAAAAGAGATCACTCGAGTCATTTCTTACCGTGAACAAACTTCCCATCTCATTGGTACATGTAAAAGTAAAGGAGAGCAACCATGCATTTTTATCAAGAAAAAAAAAGAGGGATGTTTTTCATTATTTGAAAGATAATTTAATATGTTTTGAAAATTACTGTTTAATTTTGATAGTTTTTAGAAATGTAATAGCGATTGTGCTTTTTAAAGTGTTGTTTACTTGAAAATGTATTAAAATAATATTTTTTAATATTTTTTTAAAAATATTTTTAACATTAGCATATCAAAATAATCTAAAAATATAAAATAATAATTTTAAAAATTTAGTGAAATACTGTTTGTAACCAGTTTAATACTTAGATTAGGAATCCCAACACAGTGTGCTTGCGGGGCAGATTAGTCGATCTAAATGCTTAACAAAGTTACTTGCCGGCTAAGAGGTATAATTAAGTCATTCTACATACATCAGATAAAGATTTTTTGAATACATTAATACAAGAAAAGCAGATAGAGCAAAGTTTACAAGCAATTTGAATTCTTGAATCTTGCAGGAACATAAATTAAAGAAAAGCAACGCCACCATTAAAAAAGTGAAAAAAAAAGCTGAAGAAGACACCATATAACAAGAAAAGAAGCATCACAATAAAGAGAGAGTGAGAATACTAGTAGAAACAGAGCAAAAGAGGGAGAGAGTAACGGATGTTTGGGTTTAGTACTGTGTTCTAACGTATAGAGATTTCAAGCCGAAGACAGAGATGTATAGGTTTAGCAACACAGTAATTGGTTTCTTGAATCTTTTCACTCTCTTAGCATCTATACCAATAATTGGTGGAGGTTTATGGATGGCAAGGAGTAGCACAACCTGTGAAAGTTTCCTTCAAACCCCACTTCTTGTCGTAGGTTTCGTTGTCCTTATAATCTCACTAGCTGGCTTCATTGGTGCATGCTTCCATGTAGCATGGGCACTCTGGGTTTACTTGGTAGTCATGCTATTCCTCATTGCAGCCTTAATGGGTTTGACCATATTTGGCTTTGTTGTCACTAGCCAAGGTGGTGGTGTGGAGGTGCCTGGTAGGGTTTATAAGGAGTATAGGATTGAAGATTATTCTCCATGGTTGAGGAATAAAATTAAAGATCCTGATTACTGGAGAACCATTAGGAGTTGCATACTGGGTTCCAAGACCTGTGCTAAACTTGCCTCTTGGACTCCTCTTGATTATCTTGAGAAAGACATGTCTCCCATACAGGTACAGTATAATTAATCAATCGTGTTCTCTCTTGAACTCTGGCCTTGTGGCTAGTTTTTACTGATCATATTTATGATTCTTGGTGCAGTCTGGATGTTGCAAGCCACCAACTTCATGTAACTACAACACGGCAACAGCGGTAGCCCAAGACCCAGACTGCTACAGGTGGAATAACGCCCCAACTTTACTGTGCTATGAGTGTGATTCATGTAAAGCTGGAGTTCTTGAAGATGTTAGAAGGGACTGGCACAAGCTTTCAGTTCTTAACGTTGTGATGCTGGTGTTTCTGATTGGGATTTACTCGATAGGATGCTGTGCTTTCCAAAATACGAGAAGGGCTGAGACTGATTACCCGTATGGGGAAAACCGGATGACCAAAGTCCGACCCAGATGGGATTATTACTGGTAAGAAAACAACAAACCCTTTTTTCAAAAAAAATTATTATTAGGAGGTTCATTGAATGGCTACACGACGAGGATAGAACTCCTTTATTTATAATAATAATAATAAAATAAATTATTGGTGATCATTAAGATTTGAATTTGTTTTATATAAAAAAAAAACCATCAGGTGTGTTTATATTCACTAACCCATGCCTTAGTTTTTTTCGTTTTATTTAAAGGTAATATTCATGTAAAGAGATTCTGATCAAGGGTTTGAGATTTCTCACAAAATCATGGAGATTTTGGCAAAACCCGTACAACACACACTCATAAACAAGGTTGAAATTTCAAAAATTAAATATTATATACAGAAGGGAAAAAATAAAATAGAAAAATCTCTTTGTGAGTAAAATAAAAGAACTTAGGAGATTTGATAAACTTGAGTGTTTGATTTAATCACCAAGAGTTTACATTGAAATTTCTATTTTCATTCACCAAATTTTCTATTTTTTGTTTTAATTATGCACCAAATTTTCATTTTGCAAAAGTCTAGCTGTACTTCATTCATTCTTTTTCTCAAGCTACAATTAGGCCCGCATTAATGGGCCCAGGGTAAGATGGCTAGTGAAGATCCCTCTGCTAAGTCGTGCTTTTGGTGTCCTTTACAGGTGGAGATGGTGGCAGGACAAGAGAGAACAACTTTACTAGCTGAAGCTCCATGATCTTTCAAAAATCTTCAGCATATGTTATCTGGTGTTCTAAAGTTGGGACAATTCAGTTGTTTTTCAGTGTATGGGACATCTTGGAAGTTTCAAGTTCACCTTTCACAGTCCTTTTACAGACTCTTCTTGTTTGTTGTTTCTTTTTTTATGTACAAAGATGGATTTGCCTTTATTTTCAAAGATCACAGCAGTATCTTCCTTTTACTTTTCAACCCCTTTGCATCATGCAGGTTCAGATTCGTTAAGGGTTCAATTACACCTACTAAGCTATAATTATATTCACAGATCTTCTTGATCTTGAAATTAAACTGGCCATATATGGTAATCTCCTGATTTTCAAGTTACATTAATCACTCAAGAACTCTCAACGCTAGAAGGTCATTTTCCAATGATAAATATAAACCAGGAATAGCAAACGCGGTTTCTAAAATAATCAACAAGTTGTTGCAATGTGTAAATCCGCAGAGGTGGTTGTACACAGAACTGCTAACGAGACATTAGTCAATGATAGAATGAAGGGGAAAAATAAGAGACCTTCATCAAGGCTCAACAAATCTTCTGTGCATAAGCAAAATTGTTGAAATGAAGAGCAGCCGAAGCATTATCAATCTCTAGTTTGGTCCCAAGATTTCCAACTTCTCCAACACCATTCACTGCCAAAAAGGGCAAAGAACTGGTGGACTGGATCAAAATATTGTTCACTTGTTTTGCTACGGTCTTCTTTAGCTCCTCCAAAGCACCTCTCAACTGTTCAAGCTCGTGCAATTCAAGCTCTTCAATAGGAGCTTCCCAGCAACATTGGCTTCTATTGACTTTCCTCATTTGGTCAAGTACTTCTCCATTCTTCTTTTCGGCCTCTAGTTGATTAAGAATCTGAGCTAACTGCATATTTTGCTCATGGACATTAGCATCTCGACGCGTTTCAATGAGCTGGTGCAGGCCAGAACTTGGAGGAGGAGGAGGAGGGCTTCCGGTGAGAAACCGATGCATCATGGAATCAACACTGGGGTGGCCAAAGGAAAAGGCCTTTTGAGCTGGGGAGAAAACTATCATTGCTATGTCAACTCCACAAAGCGTGCTAAGTTCACTAGCCTTCTTGAAAAGACCGGCTCGTCGCTTAGAGAAGGTGACTTGCAGATGACTTTTCTTGGCTATTTTTTCAATCTTAATCTTTTGGCGACCCATGGCAGGCTTTTTGTTCACCATTGCAAGAACCTGTTGATATATCAGAGAAGAACAAATATACGTACAAATACCAAATGCTTGGTGGGAAAATTATACCTGGGGTATTTATACGGTAAAACATTTCTTCCAAGCTCTTCTCTATAATCTGGACGTCTCACTCTCTATTTTTGTCTATGATTAATCAAGATTCGGAGGTTACGTAATCTCATGCTTTAATTCTAAATTTATCACTAAGGAACTAAGTACAGCTATTAGTTGGCAATTAAGAAACCATTTGGCTTTCGTAGGTTACAAACTTTTAGTGATAATTATATGATTAATACATCTCACTAATAAATATTTAGGCTAACTATTTTTATTGGGATCAAATGCGTAGGATATTCGTTACACATATACAATCAAATATTCTTTAGTTTTGTTATATATCCAGTGCTAATTAATAATGGTAATGACAATAATTAATACTGTATATATATATATATGTTGTATTTGTTATGTACAACTCTAATATTTTTCTTCATCGAGATAATTTTACCAGGACCTAGCTACTCGATCTATCTATCTATCTCCGTCCAAACTAAAATGTTTATGAAATCTCAAATTAAAAAAAAATAATAATACATGATTAGTAATTATTAGGAGTGATCATTTTCGGTTCGGTTCGGTTTGGTTTTTATCAAAAAAAAGCAACCAAACCGGTTTTAAAAAAAACCAAAACCGGTTGGTTCGGTTATTTTAGAACAAAAACGGGTTCAAAACGGTTTTTTCTGGGTTGTCTCGATTTTTTTCAGTTTGGATTCGGTTTGATTTTTTTGATTTCAAACTTATAAAACCATAAAAATTACTTTTGCCGATATAGTCCTGTTCCTGGCGGACTAGAAAATGAAAGTGGGCTAGTTTGCCGAAA
>Ga0307517_10007832_pt1 | contig 15481 bp, 8 predicted proteins | sample 23_EM_MG_FD_194515 | JGI IMG/M metagenome (GOLD analysis project Ga0307517, IMG submission 194515) | Populus trichocarpa ectomycorrhiza microbial communities from riparian zone in the Pacific Northwest, United States - 23_EM | ecosystem: Host-associated > Plants > Roots > Unclassified | place...
CATAAAAGTGTGTATATCACTCTCCCTCAAAATTCTTGAATTCCAAAAGAAATGGATATGTTTTGTAAATCAAATTAAATAAGATTTGTATATAAAATTTATATTTTACAAGGTTTAAATCACGAATCGAAAACGTGTCGAGAGGATTAAATTCTTTTAAAAAAAATTAAAAACATTTTAATTATTCATGCTTCTAGTTTTGGTTCAATGAATTTGTTAATTTAAAACAATAAATGTGGTCGTTACATTGATTTTTTTTATGTATATATATATATATATATTTTGTTGGTGCAATAAATTTATTAAACGCAAAACAAGTATTTGCATTTTTACCATAAGTATATTGTTGGCAAGAATGTTTTTTCTCTAATTAATGAATGATAATCTAACTTCGTAATAATAAAGAATGTACAAATAAGGATTCATTATTATTCATTGAAATGGGTATTTAAAACATATTTTTACACGTAATTTTTTAAAAAATTATAAATTCATAACTATTATTTAAATAAATAAGTAAATAATATGGGGCATGTGTTCTATTTTTTTTTCAATTCATTTATGACCATGGTATGCCTCTAAGAATAATATGAGAAAAGCAAATGCATGTATACATAAATTGCATGCATCCCCTACTAATCAAAGATCTAACTCTCCAAAAATTTAGAAAAAAAAGAAAGAAAAGAAAAGCATACATAATATCATGATAGAGCATATGACAACATTAAAAGCTCTCAAGTTTAAATATATGTAAATTATCACATGTAAATAATATATCCTATTGTTTCTATATTATTATTATTATTATTATTATTATTATTATATGGTATAAGTATCTTAAATATCATACTTTGAATAATTGTGTTCAATTTCAATTCATTTGATAATTAAAAAAAATTAATTAATTGCTCATGATGTATTAAATGAACCTTAACCAACTCTTGATTACTTATTAACCAAACTAATCTATAATTTACAGGTTAATTTGTAAAGCTTTCCCTATGCTTAAACTTAAGTGAAAAATAAATTGTAAAACATCTATGATTTTTCATCCTAAACAATATTTTTTTCAATAATTCTTTTATTTTTGTCTCAATTAAGAAGACTTTGTAACTTAAAATTGGAGTTTTAAGTTAACTGATTTGAACTCTAGATGCAGTCTTAGATCTACTCACATAATTTTAAATTTATATTACAGAGTTGCAGGAGTATCAATATGATTAAATCCACTTCCGTACAAACAATAGTTCAACTAAAAAAGTAACCAAATAATTAAAACAACTTGAATGTAAAGTGAACTCAATAAGTTATAAAAAGAATACTTGCATTCATATAGTGATTCATACTCTGATTACATCCATAAATTGAAACTCCTGGATGATGGAACATCTTTTTAGTATTTTTGATTTATGAAATTGAAATTGCAAGCCTGCTGATTACAAAGTAAATTGCAAATATACTCGATTGTTGTCTACATAGTTATATCTTATTGTTTAATCACCAATAGAATTACCGTCTACAAGTTATCGTCTACTAGTTATCAGTCTACAATTACATGCCTACTTGATAAACAAGTTTTGAAGATCCTGTGAACTTGATTGAACTCTAATATAATTGTTGTTGTTTTGTTGAGTTATTGAGTTATGTAGTTTTTGGTTTCTGTCATAACTCAATTTTGACCCTCTATTTTTCGAAACATTTTCAAAATACATAAAATATTCAGACAAGAGGACCAAATTGCAAAGAAAGGGAATGAGGAACCAAAGTGATTTTTGGTTGTTTGGTCAACAAGTTGGCTTGAAGGCCAAGCAATTGGGAGGGAAAGAAAAGAACATGTTATTTAGCTTATAAATAGTGAAGGAATCTCACACAATGAGAGAGATGAGACCATAACAAAAACAAAATAAATAAAAAATACTAGAAAAAAAATATCTCCAACCCACACACACTTATACAAAAAAAAAATACCTTAACCCTATCTTTACAACTTAGTCATCAACTACAAAGAAAAAACAGGGATCACTCAGCCGTAGAAAATGAACTATCACTCCTACCCAAATAACCAGGAGCCCCCCTTCTTTAGTTGAACCACCGTGAACCTGCTTCTCTTTGCCTCCATTCTCGTTGTCTCTCTTTCTTCAATCTCATATCCTACTAGTTGCAACCACCATTTTTTTTCGACAAAACCCAAAACACCTGCAAACAAAGACTTTGTCCATCCAAATTTCCCATTCACCATTTTTTTCTTCACTGCCAACCAACAAAGTTGATGGTCGTTCCAGCTAACCATCATGAGATCCAGCCACCAGTAACAAACAAACTACAGCATCCCCTTTCTCTTGACTTCTACACACGTCAAAGATATCTCCACCAGCAACATCGTTATCTTTCTTCCACCCAGCAACCACTATCAATAGTCTCTTCTGCATCTCCTCCCACCATGCCAGCGCCTTTACGAACCATCCTTCTCTATAGCTATCAGCTAACAACAAGCTGTCATAACCAGCGGTAATTCTTCTTATAATCAAGAACCTCAGCAACCACTCCCAGCCCATACACAGTAACACCCATCAGTCCACAGTAGCCCCCACTCATTGGCATCAAAATCCAAAAACATTGTTTAAAATCATAGTGTTCTTCAGTCGAAGACCCAATAGATTTCCTCTTTAAAATTCCATTTCTCTCAACCCATCAACCTCCTCAATCAATCCAAAACCAACCTTCACACACATGGCCAAAAAACAAGACCAACAGTCTCTACACAATTGAAATCCTCTCTTTCAGCCTCCACAATAATCAATAAATGCAAGTAAAAGTGACAGATTTAAAGAAATTAACCCAGATAAAGAAAAGAGAGAAATGATTGAACCTTCAATGAATTAGATCTATCTTCTTCCTCATATGTTTGTTTGTCTCATCGCCAGTGTAAGAGCAAAGAGAAGACAAAGGAGTACTAGATCTACTAACCCATGCTCCTCTAGTAGCGGCGGCGTGAGAATCAACACACCGACAGTGATGGTGCCACTGTTCCAGCGGTCTTCCAGTGTTGACTTTAGTGTATCCTGGATATCTTAAACGCTTCGTAAGGTCGATCTATAAACTCAAACTTTTTTTTGGAAAAATTGCTATAACATTGTTAAATTTGTGACAAATTATTTATTATTGTGTATATTTTTAGACTGTTTTGAGATTATTTGATTTGAGTTCATATGTGTTTTCGGTTTGATAATTACTTTGAATTGCGAGTTTATTTTTGGGTTGTGATTGCTTTTCGGACGTTAAATATTGGTTCATGATTTATGTTCGGGTATGTGTTGATTTATTTGAATTAGCATGAAATTTGAATGAAGTTCGTGAAATTAATAAGATTTGTGTGGATGTTTGGCGTTGTTCGGTTTTGAGTTCATGAAAGATAATTTATTTGGAATTGATATCATGGTTACAATAGCCTTGATACAAATCTTGTTATTTGTGTCTTGTCAAACACGATCGTCGTTTAATTTTTAATAAATTCTTAAGTTTTGATCATTTTGCAATTAATTTTGAATTTTTTCACTTTTTCTACCCTCACATATTTAATATTTGAAATTGTGACCTACGTGCAAGATATTTTTTTCGGTATTAAATGTATCAATTCCCTTTCATAAAAAAAAATTACAAAAAAATCTTTCTTTCAAAAATATAATTTTTATTTTAATTTGCATATGGTCAACTTTCTCAAAATAAATTATATTTTTATATTTTAGCATATTAAAAAAATCACAAAAATAGTATTTTTATATTTAATTGTATTTTTGAATTTAGTAACCAGTTTATTAATGCCATGAGAACTTGGTCTGCATTTCAAAAATACCAAAAAACAATATTTTGTTTGTTCCAATATTAAGGATTATAAAGTTATATGTAAGGCATATTCTCGATATAAAAAAAGAAAAAAATACAAAATTATATTTTAACTCTAGAATGGCTAGACTTTAACTTGATAGGATAATGACCTTCTTATTGAGGATTACTTTTCTTAAACCTTTAACAAATCAACGGCTAGAAAACACAACAATATCTTAGTTTATATCATACAAACAAATAATGTATTTTACCTTAGGTAAGATGTGTTAGGGATGATACGTCCTCTCTATATACAATCAGTCCCCTTATCTAGGATATAAGACCAGTTAGAGTTTCTAGTGATCAAAATATTAAGTGGCGATTTCATCCCTTTTCTTACTGATAAGAAACAAGTTCCTTATATTTTTTCCCATCACCAAAGAGATCCCAACCTAAGAGGACGATCTTCACGACGCTGCACACGTGTGACAATTGCTTTGCCTCCTTTAAATAAGGAAATTCAAGATAACTTATAGTAACTATCCACTCACTTTATTTAAGATAACTTCTAATAGCTATCCACTCACCATATTCAATGTAACTGCCCACTTATTTCTTGTTTTAAGGATCTTGTACTAAGTAGACTCTTCACCATCCACGTTCAAGTCTGGACTTTATCAAGTCTGGTCTGCAATCAAGTTTGGCATATTCTTCCTAGTCCAGACTTCATAACTTTTTTGTCAATTTTAGTGTATAATATTTATTCCCCCCTTAAACAACCTATTAATGACCGATTTATTTCTCAAATTATAATTATTCATTTATCTGTTTTCTTTTCCTTTTTTCTTAAGTTTTATCCAAAAACTATATTAGCGCAGTCTTCTTAACAGCAACATTAGGTCTCTCATCCTAAGCCCAGTTAACACCATGTATGATTTCTCTTCCCTCTACTCCTCCTCCCTTCTCTGTCATCAAGCCTCGAAAATTAAGACAACCACCTTATTCAATTGTTAACTCCTTAAGCGTCAACAGAAATGGAGAAGAAGAGGAGAGAACTTTGAATTAATTACAGCCATCAGGAACTTAGAAAGATAAAAGAAACAGAAGTGAGGATGGCTGGGGAACTTCCAATGGATTAATTACTTGTGATATCTCAGTTTTTTATGCTGCTCTCATCATATATATACTCCATTGTTGGTCAGTATTGACGTGAAACATGTTGCCGATGTGTTTATGGATGAGATAAATAAGACAAAACTCGTGAAGAAGTATAGACGCATCCGACGCACAATCTAATAAAAACAGTTATAACTTTATATTTGATTATTGCATCGAACTTAAATTTAATTAAGATTTTTACCAGTACATGTAGTTTTATATATATATATATATAGGAATGAAAATGACTGGGAAATTCCAATGGATTTCTTGTGATATTTCAGTATTTTGATGCTGCTCCTAGCATGTATATATGCACTCAATTGCCATCCGGCACACTGCATTTCCTCAAGTTTCACAACGTGATATGCCAGTGGTTGTGCCCCAATAAGAGCATCAATTTTTTTTTGTTGTTTTTTTTTTCTGGAAACAAAATATATAAAAAAAGGTTTGAATTGGAAGATTTTGTAGTGTGTGTGTGTGTGTTTTAAAAAGCAATACAGAGCGCTCTTCAATAATGTAGACCTCTTCACTTAAGATGAACAAAGGATTTATAAATTGAACAAGTCAACAAAATAATTATTTTATGGCGTAACTTAAAATTATTAAACATTGTCTTTCAGATTAAAAATCTCAAATTTTATAAGCTTTTTTTTTTTATCATACATCTGAAACATGGAAATGTTAATTTTATTTATCTAATTAACATTTTATAGTAAACCCTTATTTATTATGTGTTCGTTTAGTATTGTGGTGAGATGCGGTTGAAAATATATTTTGCTATGTCCATAGTTTTGAAAGCATTTGGTTAATTAATATATCACAGTTTGGCATAAGTTTCTCTAAATCTCTCTCTTGAAATGTTGGTTACGGAAAAGCTATAGTTTATAGTTTTTTTAAATTTATTTTTTAAAATTATAACTACAAAAGCTATTGAAATACCAATCACACATTAAATCTAAACATCAAATATTATAATTACAAAAGCTAAACATTGATTGAAAAATGCTTTAGATGCAAGCTAAACATGGAATAGTCTAATGTTGTATTTGCCCCTTTCACAAAAAAACTTCAAACTAGTTTTTAGGGCATTAAGATCTTTTTATATGGTGTATTAGTTATTATCAAATGAATCAAAGGCAAGCATGTTTTTTTTTAAAAAAAAAAGCACTGTGAAAAAATAAAAATACCCTCAAAAGCAAAAAAGTTCAGTATTAGCATCAAAGAAAAATTTGATATTTTCAAAATGATTTTTTTGTTATTGTCATGTAAGGTGAAGGACAATTTTGTATTTGGCCAAATATAAAAATTAATAGAATAATTAGAAACATAGTGAAATTACCAAAATACTCTTGGAAGTAAAAAACTTAAACCTAGCTTCAAGGGGCTTTCTCATATTTTCATAAAGGTTCATGTAAGGCACCCGGAGATGCGTGGGAGGTGCTCGTGCACTTCAGATAACGCATACGACGCCTCTTGGCGTCCAAAAATGCTCTTTCTCCATGTAGTTGGAAGAGTCGTTATGTTCTCTTCTTGGTGGTGTGGTGCATGTCGGTAGTGGTAGTTCGGTTTGTCACCGATCAATATTTTTTTTTTCTCTCTCATCCCCCAAAAATTATAATTTGGTCCTCTTTCTTGTTGGTATTTCAACTTCAATACTTATTCTTTTTGTTTTTAATTTTTTATTCTTGGCTCTTTTGTATAAGTTTTATTTGTTTTCAAATTTATTCTTCAATCCCAATTTATTAAATTTTATTTTTTTGCATTTTTTTCTTAATCTTTTGATTTCTAAATTTTGCCTTTATTCTTTTATAAAAGTTTTATTAGTTTTCAATCTAATCTTTTAATCCAAATTGATCGTATTATATTTTTCAAATTGGTCTTCATTGCTTTGATTTCTTCTTGATTTTTTTGTAAAAGTTATTATTCTTTTCATTTTCACCCTTCAATCAAAAACTTGTTTTTATTATTTATGTCAATTTTGATCTCATTCTTTTGATTTTTTTTATTCATTTTACTAAATTGATTTTTCTTTTCAAGTTCACCATTTAATCAAATATAAATTTATTTTGTATTTTAATTTTAATTTCATCCTTCCATATTTGATTGATTTGGAATTGGACTTCATAGTTTTTCTAGATAGGGTGTTTCGAGTCTAATACTCGGGTCATATGTTTGAAAAGTTAACACGGGTTATTTTTCTTAAATGGCTTTGTAAAGCTCTTTGTTTTTTTTTATCGAGTTGTTTCAATTTTATTATCTGAAATGTGGGTTTGGTAGGATATCCCGAGTTGTCTAAGCCCTAATTATCAGAGTTATAGGTTTATCATGCTAATTTAAATTGAAAAAGATTGATTTTTTATGTTTTTTTTTATCTCATCATGTTCTTCTATATTTTTAAATGGGCTGTGAATTGAGGTATATTATTTTTTCTTTTTAAAAATATATTTTTTCTCAGGTTATCTTAATTATTTTTCTTTTTAAATTTAATCAATTTTATTGTTGCTTTTTTTTTTTTATCTAATTGAAATAAAATCAATTTATCAGATGTAATATGATTTATAACCCAAATCACACATTTTTAAAAATAAATATATTTATAGTATCTAAATATTATATTTTACAAAAAAAAAAAAAAAGTTCCGCGTTAAAACAAGGGCATCGAGGCTAGTCACCAAGGAGCCTCTCTGACCCTCCCCAACCACATATATATAAATGTTAAGAGCCGTTAGCGCCTGTCTTCGTTCAAATTCAAACCAAGCTTTACTCTCTGCTTCTTACCAAAACCCTCTCTTCTCTCACACACATCTTTCTCATCTGACACAAAAACAGCAAAACCATGCTTAAGTTCCAATCTCCACTCACCGGAGACAAGGACCTCCGGCCAAAATCTGGCCGGAAACCACTCCAACCAAAGAACTCACCGGCAACTCCAATGACCCAGATTCAAATCTTGAAATCAAAGCAAGAGTGGACTGAGTTCTCAGTTGTTAAAGACTCCAACAAAGAGAACCATCCTATCTACACCACTACCCCAACAAAACCCATCGTTGAGCCATTGGATTCTTCTCTGGCAGAAGAACTTAGTGCCATCAAGAAGAAGCTAGAGAGGTTGAGGTCGGACAAAGAGAGAACAGAGAAGATGCTTGAAGAGAGGGCAATGGTGCTGGATTTGCAAAAGAAGGAGCTGGAGCAGAGAGGGGAAGTTCAGAAGAGGCTAGAGATTGAAGTTGACAGACTTTATAGATTGAAGGAACTACATTCCTACTCCATGGTAAGTTCTTCTGCTTGATGAGTGTGAAACACGAAAATACCGTGGAGTAACTAGTACATATATCTCATTGTTTTGTTTATATTTTGAAGCAGAGAATTTCACCAATTCGAACGCTGAGGGAGAAGGAACATGAAAAGAAGATGAGTGAAGCGCAACCACTTGAAAAGGAAACCGAGGAATTGGAGGAATCATTGGGAGACAATGCAATGCAGAGTCCAAGTTCAAGTTGGGGTTCAGCAAATTCTGTTTCGTCTCAACTTGTTGCTGTGAAGTGAGGATTTTTCTCGACTGTAATTGTGTTTTGATTTGTGGTTTTTGGTTTTGTGGATTCTATCATCAAGTTTTTCTTGTTCTCTGTTCTTTCACTTCTACACTGCTTCACTGTAGAATTGGAAGATGGTTTTGAAAAAGCAAAAATAGTAGTTAATAGTTTGAATCTTGAATTCTGAAATCATGATTAGCCGCTATATTTGACTTTTAGAGCTTCATTATTTTTCCTTTTCTGTTCAAAATTGGGACCCGACACTGCTGGATTGAGACATGCCATCATTTCCTTCTTTCTTTCTCTTTTAGAAAAACAAGAATTATATAGGCTGCCTAGTGAGGGGGTGTTGCTGCCTAATGCGGAAGCAACCAATGCTGAAAACAGACACGAAATTAGGCATCTAGGATACTGAAATTTGCAATTCTGTAGAAAATCTTCGGATTTCAGCAGCAAAAACACACTAAATTCTACAAAAGAAAGTGGAGAAGGCAGTGTTGAAGCCAGCTACATATGGCACTCAGGACTTGTATACTGGCATTCACTCGCAACTGTGCATGATTTTGTCACAAGACATGGGCACAATGGAAGTAATAACCAGGCAATGTGAAACTTTTACTAACCTAAAGATGCTTTGCATTAATGCCACTTCTCAGTATTCCATCAAACTCTTCTATGGAGGTATCAAGTCAATCTGTGACATGAATGCGACTCATTGTTACGATAACAAAAAATGGCAAAGCTTCAAAAGAGATGAAACACCAAGGCAGATTGATCTGCAACCAGTGTCAACCATCGAAATTTTGATGTGATAAATTACAGAACTCATATCCTACTAAAATCCATCAATAAGGTTTTGTTGATGGGATTTTTTCTCTCAACGGTCTTTCTTGACAAGATATATAGGTCCAACTGGTTTGTGCCCAACATTAACTTAAATCATTTTCACTGTAATTCTTCTTTTTCTATTTTCCATTCATCACAAGACTCTTGCCAACGTCTACGTCAACAATTGAGGGCAGATAGACTCTTCATTACTAGAGCTGCAACATTTGAGGTGCCTAGACCTGGGTAAATTTTGGGAACCTTCAGCCTCGAGCTCATTGGCTCATTACAAAATTTGAGGCATCTAAGGTTGTCCCACTGTGCATTTAGAGGAGCTATTCCTCGTCAGTTGGGAAATCTCTCCAGGTTGGTTTTTCTAGATCTCAGCTACACCGACTTTCTCGAAGCTGAAAGTCTTCTGTGGCTTTCTTATCTTCTTTCTTTGAAGCATCTTGATATGAGCGGTTCAAATCTCAGTCAGGCAGTAGATTGGTTCCAAGCAATTAATAGCCTTCCTTCTCCGCTCAGCTTGCATTTAAGTTATTGCCAACTCTCTCTGGTTGTTCCTCCTTCAACCCCTTTCCATGCCAATCACTCCTCTGCTTCACATGCAGACATTGATCTTTCTATCAACAGTCTTCCATCTTCCAATGTTTGTTTAACCTTAACAATAGTCTTGAATATCTTGACCTTTGTGAGAACTACTTACAAGGTCCAATTCCAGATGGATTTATAGCAATGGATTCTCTTAAACATCTTGATCTTTCTCTGAATGACCTTGAAGGTGACATTCCGAGAGGTTTGGGGAATCTTTATAGTTTGGATCATCTATATTTGTATTCTAACAGACTAACAGGAGGTCTGTCGAATCTACTGAATTGTTCTTTGATGAGAGAGTTAGAACTTGGATATAATAAACTAAACTGGAGTTTTAACACAACGAATTGGGCTACTTTCCAATCTTGAAGTTTTGGATCTATCATGCAATTTCATGACTGGTGTAATCTCAGTGATCCACTTTTCAAACCTAGTCAAGTTAAAGGAGTCGGATGTTTCTTTCAATTCATTCAACTTGACCTTGAGCTCGAGTTAGGTTTCACCTTTCCTGATTGAATCCTTAACAATGATGTCATGTACCTTCAGTATCCATCTTATGTCCAAGAGGAGTTGAAAAGGTATATTATTTAGAGACCTTTCTGATAATTTTCTATCAGGACGACTTCCTGATTGCTGGATGTAGTTGGAGCAATTAGGCATCCTAAATTTGAGAAACAGTAACTTTTCTGGGAGTATCCCTGCCTCACTTGGGTCACTAGGTTACCTTCAAACTTTGAGTTTTGGAAAACAACTTATCTGGAGAATTACCTCCTTCCTTAACCAATTGTACAAGAAAGGAAGTTCTAGACCTTGAGGAGAACAGATTGTCTGGTACAATGTCAGCATGGATAGGAGAAAATCTTACACCGTTGATTGTTCTTCGTCTAAGATCAAATCGCTTTCATGGAACCATGCCTTTGAACCTTTTCCATCTAGATTACCTATTAATATTGGACCTGACCTTTCCTATAACAACATATGCTTGAGTAATTTCTCTGCAGTGGCAAACTATGGGAGCGCCTTCAACACCATTTCTCATAGCAGGTTTCTTAACGTTGGTGCTTATTTCGAACTATAATATGTTGACAGCATTATTGCTGTTTTGAATGGAAAGGAGCTTGAATATGGAAACAATCTTGGCTAGTAAAGAGCATTCTGATCTTTCATGCAATAACTTGAGTGGAGAAATCCCCGACAGAGTTACAAGCCTCCCAGGCTTGATCGGACTAAATTTGTCACATAACCAGTGGACAGGGATGATTCCTCCCAACATTGGCCTGCTGAAATCACTAGAATCTCTTGATTTGTCTACAAATCAACTCTGTTCTTTCCAACAGCCTTGGGACTAGAATCTCCTCCGGCGTCTAAATGTCTCACGTAACAACTTGTCAGGAAAAATTCCCTTGAACACTCAACTCCAAAGCTTTGATAACACTTCATTCATGGCGAATCCACAAATTTGTGGGCAACAACTTCTGAATAAGTTTCCTGAAGAATAAGCTCATCATTCATCGATCGGTGAAGGCACAAAAAATGTCACTAATGATGGGCAAATAAGCCAGGCCATGGAATTCTATCTGGGCATGGGGCTTGGGTTTGCAACAGGATTCTAGGCAGTTTTTGCTCTACAGTTTTTCGCTCTACAGACCATGGAGACATGTCTTCTTCCTTTTCACAACCCATATTCAAGATTGGCTATATGTGAAAACTGTGTTGAATATAGTCAGGTTGCAGAGAAAGCTTTGGAACTAAAAGGTAATTCACCTACTTTGCTTGTGTGGATGCATGCTAGTACTTGTTTGAGCAATGAGTGCTTAGCTCATCAGTACTCTCTTACAATAGGGGGATTGAAGTTTTTTTCAAGTCCTGCTCCTGTCATTCAGAGAATCAAAAAACCTAACTAACACGAAATTTAATTCCTTGCACTTAGTATCCGTTTTAGAATTGCTTTATTATGTTCAAGATACCATCATAGAACTTACACTTTGATATTTCTCAAATTAAGACCTTCTTTCAAAGAAATTGCTACAATATATGGGAGTTGTTTCATATAACTAGATTTATGTTTCCAGCTGGGCCACTGCATCCACGACGGCATGATCTTACTAAATTGAAGAAATTGCTTCTCATGGAGCTTGCTAAGCTAGATACAAGAATAAGAAGAAAATAGCCATATGCCTGCAATGCTAGATAATTTTGTTGTATGAAGCTTGATGTATTGTGCTAACCAAACAGAACAGTTTGTGGTTAAGAAGCAGTCCTGTGCCTACAAGCCACCTATGAAATATTTGCTCATATTGTTGTGGCAAGCAAAAATGTTCTGTCACTCATCCTTATGCGCCATTATTAATGTATTATAACAAATGCTGCATGGACTTGGATTCCCCTGACCTGTTCAAAACTGTTCAGGATTTTCTACCTCATCTTTAAGCATTGTAACAAGGAAATCAAATTTCTAATGATCTATTTTCCTCGAGATACTATAATAAGTTGAACTCTGTGTGCGTTGTTTGCACTTGTCGATTCCTTTCTTATACTTGATATCCTAGTGCTATGTAACCTGCGGCACGCAAGCATGTTCAGGGAATTCATCTCAAGAACATCGAGAATGACATGGCAAAATGATTTTGGTTGTGTTAAGGGTTCATGATTTGTCAGCTCACCTTACTAACAACGACAGCAAGTTTTATTGTGCGGCTTTTGCTTCTGCTTCTGGTTATGCAGTCTGCTTAACAAAATTGTTTGGAAAGCTTGAGGGTTTTTCAGGTATTGCACTCGAAGTTATCCAGCAAAATATTTTGGTTGCGACTCTTGTTGTGTTTCATGGTCTGCCTGTAAAAGCTTTAGCAGCAGCAGTTGCACCTATCATGCCTGCAATTATTGTATCGCAAACCCCCAATATGGTGATGATAGCCTACTGCATGCATGGCGCAACTCCTTTTACATCCCAGAAAAAGCAATCAAGAAAATGTTCAAAAGATAGGTAAATGGATGAAGAATTTTCCAGCTACTGTTAGTGGCACAGGATTAGCTTTAAGAAAAAAGAGGAAAAACATTAGGAATGTGACTGGGAAAGTACATGCAGAGGAGACACTGTTGCCTGGTTTTTATGTCATCTACTATAAATCTTGATAATTAATGATCTTTTAACATGTTGAGCACTATGAAAATCTCTATTTTTTATACGCTCCTGGAAGTTTTTAAAATCTCACACTATCGCAGTTCTGTCATAAAATCTGAGACTGCTTGGGGAGGGACTCTGCATGGCACTGCCAGCAGGCTTGTCGTAAAAAACCCATGAGCACATTCAGCAAAACTTCTGCAAGCGAATAGAAATAGGAGGCGACGGTGAGGGAAAACAGATGCACAAGTGGGGACTAGCGCGTTAACGAAGAACGGATATAGTAGCAGCCTTTCATCATATCCTTGTATAATGTCATCTAGGTCTAGGCCTTTCGTTTTTATCCAAAGGAAAAGTAAATAAAAGTAAGAAAAGCTTCAATTGTAAAACAACAAATAAAATTACACTAAAATAATAAGTTGAGTTAACCAGAATGTTCCAATCTCAGGTCTGGCTAAAGTCATCAAATGACAAGACCAGAAGCCCGGACAGACCTCAAAACAAAATGTTCCTGCAGGCTACAGAAATGGAAATGAATGAAATACACTGCCAAATACCTAAGACAACAAACTGAAATGATGACTCAGTTATAAACAGGAGCTTCCCAGATAACCAGCTCCATACCTGTTCTACAGAAGAGCAGTCCTACCTAAGATCAGATTAGCAGAACTTCCAGTGGTTGTTACAGTTTACACATGTCACATAAGTTGTCATAGGTTCATCCGCACTCCTGGTCTGCATCTGATAGTAAGTGCACTTGCGCTGTCCACAACGACCACACTTAAACTGATCAGTTGTGGCTTCCGCTTGACCACCACGTTCACAATCAAACAATGCTTTCTCTTTAATTTGGTTATTCTCACGTTTCCGTTGTTCACTTGCCATTTCTTCAGGGGGCATTGTAACAAGCCTCTGTGGTTGAACCTGTCCAAGAAGAACTTTTCTCCTCAAATCCGGGTTGTTTTGGTCCTTGATGTTGAACATTATGGATCTGTACTTCATTTTTTGAGCACCATTTGACCGACCCAGCTTTTCAAACATTGCAGATTCTACTGAGACAGCAACTCGGATTGGGTCACATGCCTCTACTTCATCCCTAATGTCCTCATCAGCTTCACTGGCAACTTTGGACAAAGCCTCTGCAAGAAGTTCACGAATTTTGTCGCGTAAAGCATCATTGCATTTAACCAGTGTCTTCAGCTTTGGTGGACCAGTAGGTGCTTGTGATGGTTTCTTCACACTTGAAGTCTGGATTTCCTCCTTGCATGTCTGCGCAACCTTGACAGTCTTATCCTGATCCATCTTCTCAACTTTGACAGTTTCTGAGGTTGAAACCTTTACCATACTAGTCTTTTGAAGCTTCTCAACTTTGACAGTCGCTGATTTTGATACCTCAGCTGTTACTGAACTATTATTGTCAATGCTACCATTTTTCTTTCTCATAGTCTCATCAATGACTATCTTTTTCCACGTCTCAAGCAAGTCAGAGGCCACAGCTCGGATTTTATCCTTAGGATGCTTTGCAAGGGGTCGAAGTTTTTTCCCAACCTGAGATACATAGAGAGGCACAATGTCATAGGCAGTCCATCAAGCATACCAACATAGCCACTTCAATCACAAGTTTAAGGTTAACAAAAACAAAACTTGAAAAGTAAAGCAATTGCAGTACAAGAAAGCAGAGTACAAGTCAGTTGGAAATGAACCAAAAACATACGAGCTTCAGAAACATAATTGTAAAGCAACAAAAAAAAGAAAAAAACCTATATTAAGAGGTCAAATAAAATGGCATCTAGCACTCATTGACATTGTTTTCTAGTCTACATCTACATGACTGTATACATGCAAGATCCATTTCTAATAGATATCACACCCGATGTCCACTTTGCCAAAGTAAAGATAGTGAACAACCAAAGTAGGTCCAAAAGATACGACAATTCAACATGATTTGATGTGCAAGTAATGCATCAAAGGAACTATGTAACCATTTCAATATCCAATCCCAGAACAACCAATATTACACTTGAGTACTACAAATATCTCTCCATCCAACAAAACAACCATATAATAACTAGATTAACTACTTCAATTCAATTTTTGGCTGCCTGTTGTACAACATGGAAAAAGGGGCAAAAAGTTGCGAAAGAATGCAGAAATCAGGTTGGTAGATACTTCATAAACTCATGGAATTGATTGCTATAGATAGACCATTAACATGCAACTGCACTCTTTTCATGCATTGCAACAACAAATACATGTTACACAATATTGCTTGAGTTGAGTATGTATGGTTAAAGGGCAAACAGCCCAAATATCTCACTGAGTCTCCACAGAATCTATCTCACTCCATTCCATACTTAATTACTTGATTAACAACACTTGGCACTTAGCATGACATACTAATATCAATTGGACCCAAAAA
>Ga0307517_10007833_pt1 | contig 15481 bp, 23 predicted proteins | sample 23_EM_MG_FD_194515 | JGI IMG/M metagenome (GOLD analysis project Ga0307517, IMG submission 194515) | Populus trichocarpa ectomycorrhiza microbial communities from riparian zone in the Pacific Northwest, United States - 23_EM | ecosystem: Host-associated > Plants > Roots > Unclassified | place...
CCCATTCCCATCGCTTTTGAAGGACTACTTGTAACTGATGAAATAGCCAAGCCTTCAGGAAGACCATAGAAGTATGCTTGCTGCGCCTCGTATATCAAATGTCGAGAATCAATACCTGGATGATCGCTCTACAACCAGCACAATTAGAGTGTGTCTCAATGATATTGGGATCTTGCACCTTCATGATTACTGGAAGGCCATGTTGAGCTAGTACTCGAGGCGCGAATTCGGATGATCTGTATGCTTCCCGCTTGTACCTACAGGAGACGGATGCCAAAAAGCCAAACCAGAAAATACAAAAACCCTACCTGGCAAACGTGGCAAATAATGCCACTGATGGTGGTTCGCCTTGAAAGATATGTATATAGATGACCGCCATACTAGTTAGATAGCGACACACCATAAACCTTCTTCAATAAGTCAGGAACAAGATAACCGTCGCTTGCATGATGGAATGCTGCAATCGGAAACTTGTACTCGTTTGAAAGCTGGAAAAGTATTTTGTATTCGAAAATGGGGATTATGGAAATTTGCTTACTCTAACAATTGAATCTTGGTCCACGGCTTCATAACAGTGCACGTTTACCTGGAAAATAAATAAATAAATAAGGAGCTTTAAACAAGCAAAGACGGCGAACCTTAACCTTCCCCCTCAAGACATCAACTAGTGCTTCCCATTTGAGCACTTCAGGAAATTCGCCAAGGTTATGCCAATTATGGGCTAGTGCACGGGAGCAATATTCGTCCTGTTGAACCTTCATCTGCTTTGCTATATTATACCTACAAAGGTGAATCAACTGGGAGGTAATTGGCCATCCCATTCAGATGGACATACGCTTGACGGAACTCCCACATTGTATCCATTCGAGTACCGTCATGAACAGCACCTGAAAGCAGTTTTCAATCCAAATTGTCCCTAATAGGTGAAACCTTGCTCACTTGGATTTTCACCTGGAAGGTTTTTTTTAATTTGTTAGAAAATTCATCATGTGGTGCGTAGGCTTACCACAAGCATGCCTAACATTGGTCAGTAACGCATCGTCTGCGCGAAAATAAGAATACTGACTTTATGTGTCGCCATCTAAAAGGCAAGGTCGGGTTGGGGAACGAAGTGTTGATGTGATATGGTGGTTCTAGTAGCATTGACGACGAAGATCTCTCCTTAGTTTCGCGGAGTTTGATAACAAAACCTTGACCGCCTGATATGCGTCAGTATCCCGATTCGAACTTCACAAATGAACCTCACCAATGGCATTGGCTGAGCCTGGCAGGACAAGGGAGGTGGTTACCCCTCCAGCAATTGATAGGGGGTACGAATCGTCATGTGTGTTGAGGCCGTCGAGGCTTCTCAGCCAGGGCTGGACGATTCCATGGAACGAGTTGCTCTCAGATGCGCCGCCAAGGCTTGGCAAAGACTCGACTCCGAGGTGTGAATGGAGATCCACTAGCCCTGGCGTGACCCAAGAGCCTTTTGCATCCACGATGTCGAGTTCTTTGCCATATGTATGAATGGAGAAACTCCGCAAACGACCAATGTTCTTGATTAATCCTTTGTCCAGCAGAATATCCGCATGAATAACTTCAGTGCCGTTCTTGCTCCCCGTCCAAATTCTTGCGTTCTGTATCAGGGTTGGTCTAGTACCCTCCTGAAAACGGTCAGACCGCGAACGGCTATGAAAGTTCAGTGAAGGTGCAGCTGGCATGGCAAGCTGACGACAACGAGCAATGACCCCTGCTGCATTCTTTGGTCTGTGTTTGTGAAGAGTGAAATAGTTTGTCGCGGATTCAAAGTGTACAACCAGGAAGAGTGTGAAAAGAACGCATAGTAAAGCAAGGAGCAGAAAGTGATGGAATAGGGGGCGCCTCAGATGTCTTGCAGTTACGGTAATCGCCTCAGTTTTATGTGTTTGCCAGGGCATGGTTCGAAAGTGCACACACTCCGTTTGGAGTGGACGTCCTTTATAACTGACTCGTGTCGGGAGCGAGGCAACTTGAACTTTGAAGTTCAAGTTAATATCGGGCCCTTTGATCCGCCATCAAAATTTCCAGAAAGCCTTGATCATGAGCCACACAAGTTACAGCGCAATATGGCACCTTCAAAACAAACCATGAGCATGGATGTAGACTCGGACTCTGATATTTCCATTGATCTAGAACCGACCGCAAAAGGAAAAGGGAAGGCAAAGGGAAAAGGCATTGGTGACAAACGAAAGGGAGATAAAGGCAAAGCAAAAGCGAAAGACACCGTAAGTCTTACTTTGTACTGCAATTTTCTGAATGTTGGATATCACGCTAGTCAGCATACACTTGGGAGGCCTCCTTTGCTCGTTCTTGGGACACTGTGCAAGAAGATGAAGCAGGAAGTCTACAAACATCAGTTGCAGATTTGATGGCCCGAGGTCGACGAAGACGGTGAATATTGTGATATTTTCTTGCCTTGTATTTTTAATAGGAACTGATACAGACTCTTGGCCCCGACTTCTCCAATCCGACGAACCATTATTCGTCACCTCGTTCTTGTCCTTGACCTGTCTGCGTCAATGATGGATCGAGATATGCGACCAACCCGCTTTGACTTGATGCTTCAAGTTGCGCGGGATTTTATTAGCGAGTGGTTTGACCAGAATCCTTTAGGTCAGATTGGTATTGTGGGTATGCGCGCCGGACTTGGTGAACGAATCGGAGAGATGTCAGGTAAAGCTACATTGGTTTCCCCATTTATTTATTTATATGCTGAAGCACGACCCCTGTAGGAAATCCGCAAGGAGTTCTCAAATCGATATCGGACAGAATCAAGCTTGAACCCATAGGAGAACCAAGTTTGCAGAATGCTATCGAGATGGCACGAAGTAGCATGAGGTGTGGTCTCTTCTACATCAGCTTGTCCTAACTCATGGTGTTACAGTCATCTTCCCTCGCATTCCTCACGAGAAATTTTCATTATTTTCGGTTCACTCACTACCTGTGATCCAGGCAACATTCACGACACCCTTGAATCCTGCATTCAGAATAAAATACACATCTCCATCGTTGCACTTGCAGCAGAAATGAAAATATGCCGTGAAATATGCGACAAAACATGTGGTGCGTATTCTTCATCTCTGATATTTATGGGATGCCTCAAATACTGCGAGGTAGGTCAATTCAGTGTAGCAATGAACGAAGGTCACTTCAAAGACCTCCTCTTTGAACTCATCCCCCCTCCTGCCCAACGCGGTAACAACACCAGCTCATCTCGGCTGTCAAGTTCTGCAGGTGCCAACCCTGCAGCAGACCTCATAATGATGGGGTTCCCTACCCGCCTGCCTGATGCATCTGTTCCAAGCTTGTGTGTGTGCCACTCGGAACTGAAAAGCCAAGGTTTTCTCTGTCCGAGGTGTCTTTCCAAAGTCTGCGATGTTCCAACGGATTGTGATGTTTGCGGATTGATGATTGTAAGCTCTCCTCATTTGGCCAGGAGTTATCATCATTTGTTCCCTGTGAAACCTTACGACGCGATGTGAGTCGTGCTGTCTTGCTTATTCTTAATCATTCAACCTTCCTCAAGAAAGGACGAAACGGATATCCCGACGGAGTCGTCCAAAGCTTGCTTTGCATGCGTACGACCCTTTCCGGAGAAGCTTGTTCCCAACGCTAAAGAGGGGATGAGTCCTTTAGGTCGCTACCGTTGCCCAGAATGCAACTTCGACTTTTGTTCGGACTGTGACGTTTTCGTGCATGACGTTGTGCACTGTTGTCCAGGTTGTGGTAAATAATTCTTGAAGCAGATTTTTATTACATTCGTAAATGGGATTCCATCATGAGAGAAAAAGGAAACTAGCCGTTCACGTGCACATTGATCCTAGTAAGGCCTTGGGCGCTTCAACAGTTCAACTCGATCTTGGTTGCATACCCACTTGGTCAAATGCCAAAATCTAAGCCCTCATCGAATTGGCTTGCCTTGAAGAAGGTGCATAGTGACACATCGTCTCGAGTGGATATTGATGCGTCCGAATCATGCAGCAACTGCCTTCAAAGAAAAGGAAACTCTCTGCAGGGCAGGCTGCTACGAAGGAAGATTATGAGCGACCTTTTACTCCTTTGCCACAATTCTCAACATTGGCAGAGCCGTCAACATCGCATTCCGTACCCTCCGGATCCCAAAGCAAGTTCAAACTGCAGCAAATGGTTCTTGGGCAATCTGAGTACCCTGAGGCCCAGAAGGAGTCAGTTGGTTCTATCTTTTCACCTTTGGTTGTTAAACCCACGATAATTAGGCCTGGAAAATACATTGCTCTCGATTGTGAGATGGTTGGTGTTGGGGTAGATGGATCTGAATCATCCCTGGCTCGTGTCAGCCTAGTAAATTATCACGGTGCAATTATATTGGATGAATTCGTCGGTCAAAAAGAACGCGTAGTGGATTATCGGACACAATGGAGTGGTATAAGACCGAAGGACCTTGTCGATGGTTTGTTGTCCATTCTCATTTCTAGATATGCATTGCTGAAATATGAAATAGCCCAACCATTCGGGTCTATCCAAAAGCAGGTATCCAATCTGCTCAAGGGCAAGATCCTCGTTGGGCATGCCGTACACAACGATTTGAAAGTGCTTTTACTCTCTCATGCGCGTTCTAAAACAAGAGACACACAGCATTATGCTTATAAATTTGGTGTTTGCAAGTCAGGACGGATAGCTCTGCGAGATCTCGTAAAGCAAGAGCTGGAGTTGACCATTCAATCTGGCGAGCATTCTAGCGTATGTTCTTTCTTATCTTTCTACACCACTGTGGTTTACGATTTTGAAAGGTCACGGATGCGCGAGCTGCGATGGCGGTATACCGGCTTCATCAGAATGAATGGGAAAGGGGTCTTCCACGTAATCTGCAACTTTCGAGTTCGTCGGTGTCAGAGAAGGTGGGGAGAAAAGGCGGTTCCAACCCCCCCAGGCGTGGAAATTTGAAGAAGAAGGGCGCCAGCTCCGCTAGAGGAGGGAAATACGTTCACAAGGAACAGGGACAAACAGAAGGAGAGACGAGATCCCAATGGTGGACGCAATTGCCAGCCACCGCAAGTGACGATCACTCGAAGTACGGTATCGGTTATGGGTCAAACTGGACTTTTGTGTCCGAAGCCGAAGAGTGGCCCGACACAGACTGGTAGGACATCACTTTTCGTCAACCCTGTTGAGAGATAGGAAAATGCAAAGCCACAACCGACTACCATAGTTTCGCCGAAATTCTCCAAAGATAATGAAAGTCGCTACGAGTGTAACTCTTGCGTGTAATGCATTTGTTGTACCATCCTATTCTATTACACAATTGAAGTGGTATCAGTTCAGAGGAGATAATAAAACTAGTAGAAATTAATAGCTGTCTAACCAAAATTCACATCCTATGGTCGAAAGGTCGATCTTGATGAACCAGCCCTACTGGCATCATTCATCCCTCTCCGCCTGTCCCGTTCGAATTCTGAATCTGATTCCACCAACTCAGTATGCTCATTTATCTCCCTGCCATTCGCACCGCTTGGAACGACGTTTCGTTTAGTTGCCAAAACGTCCCCATAGTTTATCGGGTTCTGGTGGTGATCCACGTCGTCATCTTCACCCATATCTTCCTCATCACTATCCTCGCCGAGTGTCCAGAGGGCTTGTTCCTCGCTGTCGGGGAGGCCGTCTCCCGCTGTTGGCTCGTGGCCTTCACCAGAAGTACCGTTAGCAGGCAAGCGATTGCGGACTTTCTGCCTCCTTTTATTCCCCTGTCGCGATTTGATAGGTTCTGGTTTCTTGTGAGTGAGGAGGACAACTCCTGAAATGAGAACGAGGATGGAAACGAAAATTAGGAAAAGTGTCCATGATTTATATGCCTCGGTTTCGTCGTTGAATATGAGGGAATCTAGCCATCTGGATCGAAGGATGAGCACAACGATATAGTTAAGATCATATCGGGAAAGATTCACCCTGTCGCCGTGTATATCCCGTAGAACACGGGCACAACCAAAGTCGAATCGTAAATTTTCAGACCACGATTTAGGCAGATGATTTGGAGAACAGCCGTTACGACCAAGAAGATAATCGTGACAATGGGGGTGAAATGGCCAAATTGATTTCCCTTGTTCTCATGTGAGATGGAACCAGAAAGTAACTTGACACTGTTGCATGTAAACGTCAATAATCTTGACGAAAACAATAGCGAGGGAAGGCTCACGTTGCCTTTGCAAAGACGAGGCACCCTCCTGCTAGACCGCCTCCGCAGCAGGCCCAACCGATGCCCAGTGTCCACGCAATGTACTTGTCGTCCTTTGGAGCTGCCCAAGCCTCTAGATGTCCGGTGACAAAAATCATGGTTTTCTCCCAGGCCGCGTTGATAAAGGAAATAACGTATACCACCCTCTTCAAAAAGGACTTGTTTCCTTGGCTATATGCTAGGGACGTGTTCGGGTCAGGTAGTCCAGCTGCCTCCCCACCAGGCGGTCTCACCAACGAAGGAGCAGAAACGTCACCCCTAGTTGACAATATAAGGTCGAGCCGGCTAATTAATATCAACAGGACAACCAGTGCAGCTGTCATGGCAAAGAAATATCCTAGCCAACCCAAGCGGCGCCAGAGGTATGTAAGGTGGATGAAGTCCATTTCGTTTGTAAGACCAGAGTTGATTGAACCGAAACCGACGATGCCAATAACACCGAGAACAACGACGATGGTTCCCTAGCAATATGAGATCAGAAGGGTGTTGTTTTCAACTGAAGACGGGTATAATACATAGATGTCAGTGTTTGTAACCGGAGTTCCGACGAGGAAACGAGCAAAGAGGAAATTGAAGACGAGGGATGTCGATCCAAGAGGAGCGACGTATTCTAATTAGGCACATTTAGTGCTTCCTAAGATAAAAAGATCTGGAAACACACCTGCGCGCATGTATCCCAGTGCCAGGGTGCTCCCTATTAGTTGAGAAAGACTGGAAGGCAATGAGATGTCACAAATGACGGACAAAACTATAGACACGAACATATAAAGAATCATGCCGAGCAACCATAGTGGTCGCATCCAATCCTTCTTTCTTGCAGGCTTTGGGATTGCACTGGTCCGCACCTAACACTTGCATTAAGCAACGCAAATTGCAGTAATTGACGACGCACATGGTCAAGCTTCGTGAGATTAAGGCCAGCGGCATTAAGTATGGACGCCAGGAGAATAATAGAAAGACCAATGATAAATGCTACGACTGGATCGGCCTGCCCTGGCTTCTGCACTGTGGTGGACATGAACGCTTACGCGTGCACAGCCACACATCGATGATGTCAACCAATGACAAACTTATAATTACAACGGTCATCCTGCCATGGCTCTGCCAACTGAACTGGTCGACTCCCTCAACCAAACATATTTTTTGCATCTCCTCGTAAATGACAAGGACAAGATCGTGCCGCCAGGAAAGTCTGTTATTTCCATGTTGATGCATAGCAATTTTCGGCTGGGGCAAGGGTCAGATAAACAGGCTGACTTGGTAGAACGCGTAACGGAAGCTGCGCACAAAGCGTTTTGGAAGGAAGTGAGTTGCAGACGTATAATTTTTGTGCTCTCATTGGAACTATGTACTTAGGCAACAGAAGTACTTTCTTCTCCTATGCCGTCTGTACAATTGCAGAGGTTGAAAGGATTGTATATGGACCTTCACGAAGCGCTTGCACCACTTTTCCCCCCGAATCATCTTACCCTGATAACTCTTGCTGCTCCACCACCCCCAACCTCGTCTCCACTTCTGACAACAGTCTATCTCCTCAAGGAGACCCTCGTCGCTCTTCGCGAACGATCTGCCCCTACACGAGATGAACAAATAGACACTTTGCTATCCACTATCTCATTTCCGCCCACAACTACTACCACCCCGCATTCCCTCCCAAAGACTTCTGAACTGCAGATTCTCCCACTCGCAGAATTCGTGATCGACAACATCAGGGCCGTCTTATCTCTCGGGGGGAATATGAAATCCGACCTAAACGATTTTATTCTTGGTTCCATGACTGAGGAACAACTTATGGACGTGCTTTCTACAGAAGTACAGTCACGAGAAAGGGAATCTGTTCTCAACAATTGGGGTGATGAAGAACAGTTACGCGATTTATGGCTTTCTTGGTCCAAAGAAGTATCTCCACAAGACAAAATATCCGACTATAGATGGACCGATAAACTGTTCAGCGCCCTTGAATCGGATAAACCCGTCTCTTGCGTCCCCCCGAGGTTTTTGTCTGCCACACAAAATGGTACAACCCAACCCATGACGAACACTCTACCTCCCCAACTCTTTTTTGTGATCCCCGCTTTGGTCAATCTGCAAAACTTCATTCAAGCCGTAATTATTACTGCGGCATTGCACATACTCGCACGCCCGGCCTATTCGACAATCAAGCCGTTAATCGTCTCGCCGTCCTCTAACGACGTCGATCTTAGACATGACTTCGTCCAACACATCTGGGCACTCCTCAAGGCAGATATAGACGCATATAGCATTGACCACCCTTCCTTTGATGGTGGGCCCGCCACCACCTCAAATAGCATCCCAGAAACCAAACTCATCAACCTCGCGGACGAAGTTGTGCATGCACGTCGAAATTTCAGTTCCGGATCGCTCAATTCTGACGAAGAAACGCGGATACGAGGCGCAGTGGATCGGACATTGAAAACGAGTGACCCTGTTTTTCTGCTACTCAAGAAGCGGCTATTTTATTCCCTCAGGGATAAGCTAACAAATAGAATGCAAGATGCAAGATATACCACGAAACCTGCAGTTCCGGAGAGGATGCAGACGGGGAGGAGACTGCAGACGGTCGGGATTTCCGCTACTCGGGGGTCCTCATCTTCGAATTCGCATTTGGAAGCGGTGTTGACAGATGCAACCAAGGGTGTCCGATTTGAAGTCTTAGGATTTGAGCATGCCGTTTTAAGAAATGCAGTCGCAGAGGCATACGAGAAACTGGTTCGATGTATTTTTTGGACGGAAAGGGTGTGGGGGAACCGGTTGAATTGAACATTTACTCCTCCCCAGCAGATGGAGTAACCAATGATGGTCAAATTTGAGTTCGCCACCGTACAACCTTGACTTTCATGTCCTGCAACAAGTTTAGGGGTGCCAATGTGTAGCCGGAATCCAAGCTTCAAGCTTCAAGTTCGGTTCTTACCCTGCGAAATTAGTGGTCACTTTTCTCCTTCGTCACTACCAATCATAATTCCATCTGCTAAAAGGCAACTCAAAACGTGTCTAAAAATCAGCTTCGGAAACATATCTGACAAGACAGGGGACGGATCGCCGTAATGTTCCTAAAAAATGACATGTCATCCATGTGAGAGTTGGTTGTTCCTTGGTTGTTCCGGTCAGAGCCTTTTGATTTCAAATTAAAGACGACTTTAGATCGTCGAGAATGGGTAAGGTTTACACTTATCCACCTGGAGTCGGATCTTTCTGCGGTCGTGCTGCGATCATGATGCATAGGCTTTTTACGGGACAGAGCTTAAATAATAAGAAGTAAAATTTGGTCTGGACACAGATCTTTCTTATATCGAAGCCTGTTTGAAGGCAAAAACCATGTAAGATTGTGTCAATGTGAGCTTCGGTCCGGACAAGCCGCAGACCATCATCACGATTGTAGCAATGGTGCCATTTTGCAGGTGTCACTGATGGTACGTAGTAGCGATTGTGGTGTGCATTCAAATATTGTTCATACCTCGTTGCAGGACACTCTCAATGAAGGAATCCAACTCTTCTTCTTGAACGCTGTATGCTACTCCTTTCGTCTGGGGCTCACATCGACATCGCGCGTATTAGGCTTATTAAAATTAGGTGCGCTACTTTGACTCGACTTACATGCACTGCAAGATAGCCGGAGACTAACTGATCGGGCATTTCCGCCCCAAATGCACCAGGATTTTCCTGACGCAGCGCACTTCCATCACGACATCCAAAATTCGACGGATCTAAACCCGGCTGGGCCGGCTCTTGTATATAAGACCCGACTCTAGGCGTTGCCTCAAGTTCCACCAATAATGTATCTTCCAAACCTCGAAGCCATCGGAAATGCCACTGGCGGTCCTGGTTTAGCGATTTCGAAACCGCCAATCCCCTCCGGGTATCACTCGTCCCCAGATTCTCTGCTCAGCAAGTTCGTAGAGGCACATGCTACTATAGAGAAGCACAGGTAAGCGCTTCTATCCCAGTTGCGGTTTGTTCGTAACATATATTTTCCCAGAAACCACCCCGTCAAGATTGATGGTCATAGTCTGACCACCGCTGCAGTTGTCGCCGCGGCTCGCTATTTTGCCTCTGTGGAATTGGACGGCAGAAAGGAGATAAAGCAGCGCGTCGAGAAAGCCCGCCAAGTCGTAGTCGACAAGGTCGCCAGCGGAGCAAGCATCTATGGGCTTTCTACAGGTTTTGGCGGGAGTGGTAAGCCCGGTTCCGTGTGTGGCGTTCTTGATCTCTAACATGAATGGTGTAGCGGATACCCGTACAGACGAACCTCTTCGACTCGGTGATGCGTTGTTGCAACATCAACATATAGGTATTCTGCCTACGACGGAGACCGTCTCGGAAACACTTCCGTTGCAAGATCCGGCTCACTCGACGACCATGCCAGAGGCTTGGGTCAGGTAAACTATCTGAAATGCATCTTTAGGTAACCATTCTCACACCCCTTTGTAGAGCTGCCATTCTAATAAGGATGAACTCACTCATTCGGGGTCATTCAGGTGTTCGGTGAGTAATTAATTAACTTACTTTTTTTATATAACCAGGTTTACACACAAATTACTGCAGATGGGAACTCATTGACAAAATGAGAGAGCTTTTAATTGCCAATGTCATTCCCGTTGTTCCACTCAGGGGAAGTATTTCCGCGTCTGGAGGTTCGTCTATTCTTCCTTCCAAGACGACACGTGCCTGATAGCCTTTAAGATCTTATGCCCTTGTCGTACGTTGCAGGAGCAATAGGTAAAGTATCCGTGGAATTTCTCTTCAAGAACTGACTTTTATCTTTCTTACAGTTGGAAACGAGTCAATCCAGTGCTTCGACGGCCCTAGGACATGTAGCCCTCGCAAGAAAGTACCCTCTCCAGAGGCGTTACGTGCACATGAAATAGAGCCCATCACCTTAGCGTCGAAGGAGCCACTCGGTATTGTTAATGGAACTGCCTTTTCTGCTGCTGTTGCCGCACTCGCCATCGACGATGCTATGCATTTAGCGCTGCTTGCTCAGGTCTGTACGGCAATGAGTACGGAGGCTCTTATTGGAGCGCGGGGTAATTATGCCGCTTTCATTCATGAGACGGCCCGACCACATCCTGGCCAGGTGAGGTTGAATTTCAACAAGCGGTCATATTTGGATTTTGACAATGCACCACAGGTAGAGTCGGCTCAGAACATCTGGTATCTTCTAGAAGATAGCAAGTTTGCCCGACTTCATGAGGAAGAGGTCGGCCTCAAGGAAGACCAGTACAATTTGAGACAGGATCGTTATTCACTTCGGACTGCCCCACAGTTTATCGGCCCTCAAATAGAGGATATTTTATCAGCTCTTGCTGCCATCACGCGGGAGTGCAATTCGAGTATGCATTCTATTTTTTTTCCCTTTCTTTCAAAGTTCTTACAAACCTTTCTAGCAACGGATAATCCACTCATAGAGCTCGATACGGGTATCATCCATCATGGAGGTAACTTCCAAGCAATGGCAATCACCAACGCAATGGAGAAAACTCGTCTGGCATTACATCATATCGGCAAACTTTTATTTGCTCAGAGCACTGAACTTCTGAACCCTTCGATGAACCACGGCCTTCCTCCATCGCTTGCTGCCTCGGATCCTTCGTTGAATTACCATGCCAAAGGCGTGGACATTACCACTGCGGCATACGTGGCCGAGCTTGGCTATCTTGCTTCGCCAGTTTCCACTCATATTCAATCTGCTGAAATGCATAACCAAGCCGTCAAGTGAGTTCTCGGTTGTCAGATCATTGTGGTTTGTTACTAAATCAGTAACTAGTTCGATGGCCTTGGTGTCCGCTCGTGCAACAGTAACGTCGGTAGACGTTTTGACTATGCTTACAGCTGCATGTCTCTATCTGCTTTGCCAAGGTCATTCTTTCTAATCTTGTTCATGAATGAAAATGCTAATAATCTTCTCCAGCTCTCGATCTTCGTGCTCTTCAAGCCGAATTGATTAATGGCTTTAGCACTCTGTTGCGGGAAGAACTAGATACCATCTTCTCCTCCATTATACCTTCCTCGGAACGGGATACACTCCATTCGAGCCTCCTGGCGATCATGTCCCTCGCTTTCGACAAGTCCACAATCATGGATAGCGCTGACCAAATGCATCAAGTAGCCTCTTCAGCCATCCCCGCGATTCTCAAATTCTTCAAGCAACACCCGGAACTCTCGGCTGATAGTATATCTCTGTCTGTGCTTTCTGACTTCCAAGCTCGATTTGCGGAAAGGGCTACAGAGTTGCACCATTCGTTGAGGAAAGAATTTTTATCTGGTGCTCGTGGCATTGCTCCGGCTAGTGACCATCTTGGATTAACCAGGCTCGTGTATGAGTTTGTCCGGCGGGACCTTGGGGTGAAAATGCATGGTAACGAGAATTTTACCATGTTCCCGCGTGGTATAAATGCGGACAATGGTTCGATTGGACAGAACATCTCGAAGATTTACGAGGTATGTTGTTATTTTTGGTCATCATGCGCAACGCATAATTCTTTTCTCAATACAGGCAATCCGAGATGGAAAGTTTAGAAGCATCGTTATATCTCTTTTTCTTGTGGATTGAGACATTCATATGCGCATAATTGGTACAAATTCTTGAACCTTTCTTTGTGTATGATCTCGTTTGCGATCACTTCTCAGACATCCAAGTTAATACAGATTATTATAGAAACCCTTGGTCCTACTAGTATAGTAGTAATAAATAGGTGAAACTGTATTCTATCCAGGCCTGAACGTGACACGAACTTCTTTGATTTCTTTTCTCGCCTTCTTGAGGGTATCTTGGATCTTCTCTTCCAATGCACTTGTCTCTGCAACAGTTACCGATCCCGGAACAGTCGCAGTAAGGTCTACGAACATCAGTGATCCTGAGCGTCTTGCTCGTAAAGAGGAGATGGAGAGCGTGAGGGGGTAGCTACTGCCGTTTGGACTTGGTCCATTCGTTGATGGCCGGGTCAAGGGCTCAAGGGCTTTAACGAGTGAGTGCTGTGTTCGAGGGGATACACCCTCGTCGGAAAGGTCCTTCAGAGCACTGGAGAACAGGCCAAAGCCCTGCTGTAGGATTACAATGGAGACAAGAAGTCCTGAAAAAGTGTTACTAAGGGAGAAGAGAAGAGTTATTGGGTGTACTACTCACCTCCTAAGGGATCCAATGGTATAGCGGGGAAGAACCACGTCCCCAAGATTGCAAAGAATGCGACAAGACTCGAATACGCGTCTGATCGATGGTGTATGGCATTCGCCAGTAACACGGGACTCTTTTCCTGATCAGCCACTACCTTTGTTACTCTATACAACCACTCCTTTGACAGCACGCTCAGCGCAGCGAACCAAGCTGCATTTGGGTCAACGGGGTGTTCGTGTCCGCTTCCTATCTGAGGAAGCAGTGGGGCGGTTTCGGTGATGAATTGGAGGATGCCATGTAGTGCGTTCCCAGGAGGAAGAGTTTGTACAGTGTGTGCGAGGGCATGGATTAGGAGGTGATATGAGTGGAAGCCAATGCCAAGGGCACCGCCTATGAGAAGAATGGAAATTGTGGCCGTGCCGAAGCTTTCGAATTTGGCAAAGCCGTAGGGATAACGTTCTGAAGGTGGTGTACGCGATAGACGCCAGCAGAAGAGTGTGACGAAGTCGCCTAATAGATCTAGAATATTGAATGTCAAGGTTGGCTCTGGAGAGTCAGAAGCGTACAGACTCACCGCTTAGAGAGTGACCGGCATCTGCAAAGAGGGAGGCAGAGTATAGATACCATCCAGCAAAGCCCTTTGCTGTCGTCAGAGCGACGTTGGTGAAAAGTCCGACTAGAGTGATGTAACTTCCTCGATCCCCTGGGAGGTTTCGTCAGACTCCTAAACTGCAATCAACCAGCAGCACAAACCTGTTCCTTTCAATGCTTCGATAATCTTTTCTGCGTCCCGGGAATGTTCCTCTGAATGCGAGTGTGAGTGACCAAACAGAGGGAATGGGTGTGAATGATTATTGTGTTCATGGTGAGTGTGGGTCTTTCCACACTTATGACCGTTCTTGTCGGTGTGGTCTTCGTGGTCGTTTTTATTTTCGGTAGAGTGTGCGCGCCTGTGCTCCAATGTCATCCCGACGCGAGGGGACCGTGAAAGATGCGAAGGTGGAGCGGAAACGAAAGCAGGCACCGGTCTAAATGCACTGCCGTCACGGTGACCACCAGTTTTGATGAGGGCGATACTTCTCGTCGAACTTGTTTGAGGACGGTGATTACGGGTCTGTGCCAATGAATATCTGGATAACAAAAATGTTGAAACGAGATCGAAATGGGTCGATCTAGTTTTGAGGCGGTGAATACCGGGGTTGCCTTTCTTCAACACCGCTGATAACATCCAGATAGGTCAAACCCTGGACAGAATACCTAGTTGTGGGTCGATCCCGACTAGTGACTGCTGGTTGTTCGTTGAGTCCAAGAACCGGATCCAGCAATCCGATGACGGGAATGATATCAGGTGAACTTCCAGGAAATGAGTAAAGCGCGAGACTTGGTGGAATGCAGAAAGACTTCCTTCAATTCACAACATCCATTTTCCCCTTAGTGACCTCTTCCTACTCCTGCCCCCATTCCTTTGGACGGAGTCAGTTCTGAAGTCCATTCAGCATGCATACAGATAATATAGAATTTCAAGCTAACAGTCGAAGTTGGTACTTGTGGCATACAGACTTGCGAGAAAAGCAAATCAATTATCGCGTCCAGAGATGTGTACGACGATATCTTCTTGCTTTAATAGACTCACAGAGGTGGCAACGTAAAACCTGTCCTGAGGCGGTATGTACACCAGAAAATCATACGTGGAATTTTGGGCTTGGGGAGTACAAGGTCTGCGTGGGCCTTGCTTTGGCATCTCAAGTATTGGTGGTCGTCCCCCAATCTTCCAATGAGTATACGTGAATCCTCCAGGTGATGACTCCCATCGCCGAGAATTTCAATGCATGCGCAGGTGTATCACGTACTCCGAGTTGAAATCGAGGGAATACTTGAGGACTTCGGGGGTTTGATGATAAGTATTGTCAGTGAAGTCACAATGACCAGTTCCTGCTTGGTTAGTCAGAATGAACCCATTCTTGGGAGTCTCTTGCGACTCCAGTAAAAAAGTCAAGTGGTGTAAATAGTTATCGCAGAAGATCTAAAGCCGAGGCAATACAATTTGGCCTCTCCGTTTCCTGACAGCAGAACTCAATCGCTGATGTGAAATATTTACTTCTAGCTGCCTCTTCGCTGGT
>Ga0307517_10007834_pt1 | contig 15475 bp, 12 predicted proteins | sample 23_EM_MG_FD_194515 | JGI IMG/M metagenome (GOLD analysis project Ga0307517, IMG submission 194515) | Populus trichocarpa ectomycorrhiza microbial communities from riparian zone in the Pacific Northwest, United States - 23_EM | ecosystem: Host-associated > Plants > Roots > Unclassified | place...
GATTTTTTATGTTTTTTTAATCAAAATTGATCATCATTCTTTTGATTCCTATTTATTTTGCTTTTAATCTTTTTTTATTGGATTTTATTTTTTGATTTCATCCCTAATCATTTGATTTTAATTTCCCTTTTTTTTGTGGCAATTTCACCCCTCATTATTTAATTTCATTGAATTTTCATATCATATTTGGTGCTTTTTTTTTTATCATGCTTTTAAAACCCGGCTCGGAAGTTGACCCCCGTCATGTCCTTGGTCACAAGTTGGGTCAAATGATCGGGGTTATTGGGGTCAATCAGAGTTTTTATTGTGCAAGGAGTAAAAATGATATTATTTTAATAAAAAAAATAATGACAAAAAAAAATCAATGGGTTTTGACATGAATTTTTCCAAGCTAATTGCTTGATTTTTTATTCAGCAAAAAAAAAATGATATTATTTTGATAAAAAATAATGGAGAAAAAATTCAACAGGGTTTGAACTTGATGTTCCCCAGCTAATCATGTCGTTTATCAACCAAGATTTTAACCTATTTTTAATATTTTTTTTATAATTTTGGCAATCGTTAATTTTTTAAATTTGTTTATGATGGTTCTTTTATTTATTTGTTTTATCAGATACAGTCGATTCAATGATTAAAATCTTTTTTTTTTGTACTTTTATAAATCAATTGAGTTTTTTTAACACGATCAGCTTAATGACTGAATCTTAAAATTTTTAAACTTTTTAAAAAACTATTACTTCACGTGGGAATTTATTTTTTGCGATCAGAGAAATTCCAGCAGCCCACGACATAGGGCGGGACAAAATATCCAGTATATATCTAAAATGCAAGACTTACACTACAATTAATTGGATAAGATACTTTAGCCAGCCAAGCATGGGGTTACAAACATGTAGGAGGAATATATATTATAGTGGCAGGAGTAATGATGGAAGGAAGGAAGGAAGAAATATACATAGATGAAGCTGGTAGTAGATAGGGGACTACTCTAGTTACTTATAGTAATATTTTGTGATGCGTTGTTCTTGTCTCTTCCTCTTTGCCCATCGACACTCACTATACAGAAAAGCTGTCCGACACCATGGATGGTTTTGCCTTTTAAGCTCTCTCTCTCTCATGTGCTTAGATTCCTTATAGGCATAGACGCTCTTTTATCTTAAGATGATTTCGAGTAAAATAATATGAACCCACTACATAGTCACGAGGGAGGCAATATGTGTGTGTGTGTGTAAGTGGGTTATTGGATTGTCTTTATGGTCCAATAATTTCTATAACTAAGCCAAATCATGCATATTACAGTGTGATCTTCCACACGACATCACGTGATGGCTTAGTTTTTCATATCAGAGACCTAAATGGGATTTGTTTTTCAAAATGGCATCTGATTTTGCACAGAGTCTGAGAATATATTGTTTTTTTCTCTAAGTTCATCATCTGGACTCGATTCAATTTGGGTTTGGTGTATCTAATCGGTACAATATTAGATTTGGTATATGTTTAGGTTATTTTTCTGCGAGCATGCCTTAAAATAATTGCATGCTATGGGACTCACAGTACAGAAGGACCATGTCACAGATCTCATTCGCATGCATGATCTGCCAATGTTTTTCTAATTCTGGTTTAGATCTGAATCTCAACTCTTTCTGGCCTTATGAATTGTTTAAGACCCAAATTCACTGCGAGGTACGAAGCTGTAGATGCAGTACTAGAATTGATCTGCAGTGAAATTTGAGGGGGTAAAAAGGGCCCTTTAGAGTGTGTTTCCTCGACAAGATCCTTGGATCGCAGCAGCAGGTAATTTGTGAGCTTGCTTGAATTGAAGTTGGTTCTGCAATTTGTGTCAACTCATGACATCGAACCATAAAAAAAGGGAAAAAATGCGAGAATTATATATTAGTAGTGCATAAATTATTGGTTAAACTAGCAGATCATGCCACTTGAAGCAATATTTCTCTAACCAACTCAAGGAAGTTTGTCAATCCTTTTCATCTCTATATTTTGAGCCTATTTGGGTAATGATTATATTTTCACATTCAAGCTACAAGTCATTTGCAGATAATTCAAGAATTTAGTGTGTAATTCACTTCAATTTGCAATACACTCTTTTATCAAGAATATAAAAAATAGACCAACACGGTAAGTTAACTCGAGATCCATTCAATTTAAAATTTAGGTTGGTTCAAATTAAAAAAAATTAACCTGCTTGATCTGTCAAAACCCAAGTTGACTTGTAATTCTATTCATTCAAGTAAAATCTAAGTAAAAACCCATCATTATTTAAAAAAAATATATATTTTTTAGGATAACCCGAGACTTACCCATATGAATCTGTGCCAAGTTTTAAAACCATGCTTTTATTAACTCTCCACTGAGGACAAAACAAAGCTGGCTCAAACTCTTGCACCAAAATAAGTTAAATAACTACAAGCCAACATACAAAGGTTGCTCTAAAATAGTGTATGCAAAGTCAGTTAACACACTACCCCTTTCGAATTAAAAAACAGTTATCTTCTCTTCCCCCCTAAGCCATCTCTCTCTCTCTCTCTCTGCTGTAAAGAAAAGAAAAACTAGAAATAGTGAAATACCCATCTAAAATTCCATTTCCTTCTGCAGAAAACATAATGGCCTAGCTGTTTCTTGGATCCGGAGATTCTGGGTTTCTTTCAATTAGTTTAATACTATTAAACATATAGTTATAAGACTTGGAAAAGAACATTAACCCACAAGACATGATTTGGTTCCTCCCATTGTCTCTCCCTAGGCTCAAACCCTCTTTTTCTCTGCTGTTCCTCTCGTTGGAGTTTGTAGCATAGCTGTAATGCCTGTAAATCCATGGCCCCTCTTTTCCTTCTTATTCTTCTCTTCTACCCTTGTGCTTCTCTTTCCTTTTACTGCTTTCGCCGTCAACCAACAAGGCGAAACTCTTCTTTCATGGAAGAGAAGCTTGAATGGATCACCTGAGGGGTTGAATAATTGGGACTCGAGCAATGAGACTCCCTGTGGATGGTTCGGAATTACTTGCAACTTTAACAATGAAGTTGTGGCATTGGGTTTGAGGTATGTCAATTTATTTGGAACACTTCCCTCCAATTTTACTTTTTTGTCTTCCTTAAACAAGCTTGTTCTGTCTGGAACCAATCTTACTGGCACAATCCCAAAAGAGATTGGCACTGCTCTTCCTCAATTGACTCACTTAGACTTGAGTGAGAATGCCTTGACCGGCGAGATTCCAAGTGAGCTTTGTAACTTTCCCAAGCTTGAACAACTCCTTCTCAACTCAAATCAACTTGAGGGCTCCATTCCAATCGAGATCGGAAACCTCACTAGCTTGAAATGGCTAATCCTCTACGACAATCAACTTAGCGGTTCCATTCCCAACACCGTAGGCAAGTTGAAGTATCTTGAAGTGATTAGAGCTGGTGGCAACAAGAACCTTGAAGGTTCATTGCCTAAAGAAATTGGCAACTGCAGCAATTTGTTGATGTTAGGCCTAGCAGAAACAAGCATCTCAGGTTTTCTCCCACCGAGCCTCGGCCTCCTGAAAAAACTCCAAACCGTTGCCATCTACACCACCCTCCTTTCCGGCCAAATCCCTCCAGAACTCGGTGACTGCACCGAGCTCCAAGACATATACCTTTATGAAAACTCACTCACTGGCTCAATTCCGAAAACATTAGGCAAGCTCCGAAACCTTAGAAACCTTTTGCTCTGGCAGAACAACTTGGTTGGTATTATCCCTCCCGAGCTCGGAAACTGCAACCAAATGTTGGTGATTGACATATCAATGAATTCCTTAACCGGAAGCATTCCGCAATCATTCGGCAATCTAACTGAACTCCAAGAACTCCAGCTTAGCCTCAATCAAATCTCCGGAGAAATCCCAGCACAGCTTGGAAACTGCCAGAAGATCATTCACATCGAACTCGACAACAATCAAATCACTGGCTCAATCCCACCTGAAATAGGTAACTTATTTAATCTCACACTCTTTTACTTATGGCAGAACAAACTCGAAGGCAACATACCGCCTTCCATTTCCAACTGTCAAAACTTAGAAGCCATAGATTTATCTCAAAATGGCTTAGTGGGGCCTATTCCAAAAGGAGTTTTTCAACTGAAGAAACTCAACAAACTCTTGCTTCTTTCCAACAATCTCTCCGGTGAAATACCGCCCGAGATTGGAAACTGCTCGTCTTTGATTCGTTTTCGAGCTAATAACAACAAGGTTTCCGGAACTATTCCGGCCCACATTGGAAATTTGAAGAACCTGAACTTCTTGGATCTCGGATCGAACCGGATTACCGGAGTAATCCCGGAAGAAATATCGGGTTGTCAAAATCTCACATTTTTGGATTTGCATTCAAATGCTATTTCTGGTAACTTGCCACAGAGTTTTGACAAGCTCATATCACTCCAGTTTATTGATTTCTCCAATAACTTGATTGAAGGCACACTGAGTCCAAGTCTTGGTTCACTGAGTTCACTCACCAAACTCACTCTTGCTAAGAACAGGCTGTCAGGTTCCATTCCGAGTCAACTCGGTTCCTGCTCCAAGTTACAGTTATTGGACCTGAGTGGAAATCAGTTATCAGGGAACATTCCGTCAAGTGTTGGAAAGATCCCGTCACTGGAAATCGCTTTGAATCTAAGCTTGAATCAACTTAATGGGGAGATTCCGTCAGAGTTCACGGGGTTAAACAAGCTTGGCATTTTGGATATTTCGTATAATCATCTTACAGGCGATCTTCAACATCTCGCAGCTTTGCAGAATCTTGTCGTGCTTAATGTCTCGCACAATAATTTCTCGGGGCACGTGCCTGACACGCCCTTCTTCTCGAAGCTTCCTCTCAGTGTACTTGCCGGGAATCCTGCTCTTTGCTTCTCCGGTAACCAGTGCGATTCTGGTGACAAGCACGTTCAGCGAGGGACGGCAGCGCGTGTGGCAATGATTGTGCTGTTGTGTGCCGCATGTGCGCTCCTTTTGGCAGCGCTCTACATTATCCTAGCAAGCAAAAAACGTGGCAGTGGGGCCCAGGAGTGTGAAGGTGAGGATGACGTGGAGATGAGTCCGCCTTGGGAAGTGACTTTATATCAGAAACTAGACTTGTCAATTGCTGATGTGACACGATCGTTGACAGCTGGCAATGTGGTAGGACGAGGCCGGTCCGGTGTGGTTTACAAGGTTACCATTCCGTCTGGATTAATGGTAGCTGTTAAGAGATTCAAGTCGGCAGAGAAGATTTCAGCTGCAGCATTTTCATCCGAGATTGCTACATTGGCGAGAATTCGGCACCGAAACATTGTCCGTTTACTCGGGTGGGGAGCAAACCGGAAAACAAAGTTGCTGTTTTATGATTACATGGCTAATGGCACATTAGGGACATTGTTACATGAAGGGAATAATTTTGGATTGGTGGAGTGGGAGACGAGGTTTAAGATCGCATTAGGGGTGGCAGAGGGGCTAGCGTATTTGCACCACGATTGCGTACCGCCGATTCTGCACCGAGATGTGAAAGCGCATAATATCTTGCTTGGGGACCGGTTTGAGGCATATTTAGCCGATTTCGGGCTGGCTAGGCTGGTTGAAGACGAGCATGGATCATTCTCTGCAAACCCACAATTTGCAGGGTCCTATGGATACATTGCACCAGGTGAGTTTTCACTTTCACTTTCTGATAATGAATTATCATTAGATTGTGATAATTGGCTTTCTTAAGCACTGCTGAGAGATTATTGGACACTTAATTGGAATAATATCTAGTCGAATATGGTATAGGGATGAGACAAATTTGTGATTATTTGAGAAATCAGTTGGGATTAGTGACGATGGGGACTTAAAGCAAGGTTTAGAGATGGGTTTAACAAGTAATTAGGTAGCAAAATCACATCAGGCATGCCAACAAGCTGTTTAATTTGTTTTGTTCATGATTTGTTATTTCGTCGGCAACTGGAAAAGGCTGCGTGCACAACAAATACTACTTTTAGCAAAAAGTTCCTGCAGTGAGTGAAATGTCATTCACCCTGCATGAATGTCTAAGTTTCTGTAGGTAGACTTCCGAACTTGCTGCAGTGTCGCACTCTCTCGCACCTTTGGTAATTTTGCATGCACGATCATTTATCTTTGTATGTTTCAATTACAGAGTACGCTTGCATGCTTAAAATCACTGAAAAGAGTGATGTATATAGCTATGGAGTGGTCCTTTTAGAGACAATAACTGGAAAAAAGCCAGTCGATCCATCATTCCCGGATGGCCAACATGTTGTCCAATGGGTCAGAAACCACCTGAGGAGCAAGAAGGACCCAGTTGAAATACTTGATCCTAAACTGCAAGGCCACCCAGACACACAAATACAGGAAATGCTTCAAGCTCTTGGAATCTCTCTTCTTTGCACAAGCAATCGCGCTGAAGATCGCCCGACAATGAAAGATGTGGCAGTATTATTGAAGGAAATTCGACAGGAACTGATCACAGGCGGTGAGGCCCAGAAGCCGACCAACAAATCATCGAAAACGATGGAAAGCAATCCATCATATTCATCATCCTCGGTGACCCCAGCTCAATTGTTGATGCTTCAACAAGGGTCTTCTCGTTGCTCACTTGCTTACTCATCTTCATCATCAACTAGTATTATGTCAAGTGCTAATCAATAACAATCTCCTTGTGTAGTTTTGAGAGTTATTCAAATATATTAGTATTGTTTTTTAGAATAGGGAAATACATAAAAGAGTTAGCGCCACAGGGGTGTTTTGATCAATAGCTTGGTACCGAGATGATAAAATTGAGTACATAGCAAGTTCCTTTTATTGTCTCTACTCTCTGTTGAATGCTGCTATTGTGGTTTTTGATACTGTTATGAACAGCATTTATAATAATGAAAGATACACACAAACATTGGCAAAGAAAGTGAAAGGGAAAGAAGAGGAAGAGATCAGTAAAGGAAATGGAGAAGAGATCAGTAACGGAAATGGAGGCACAAGCTATATATTTTGCTTCAATGTGAAGTCATTCTCCATAATTTCTGAGTAGTAGGATGTGGATGTCTTGATTGATGTGAGTGGGCGTGGTGTTATTTTCTGTGAGGGTTTTCGAGGATGATTTTCCTCTTGGGATGTGAAATAGAGAGACAGGGAGAGATGAGTGGCCATAGGGAATTGTAGGGTAATGATAAGAGAGCTTCTTTCTTGCTTTCATGCAACTATCAAGGTCCCTACCACGTGAAGGAGATAAAGAATTATAGGAAAGTACCAACTGGACATACAGAAACAAGCCATGAAGTAATCAATATCAATCAATCACAAGATTGGCTGCCTGCCTTGTGAAATTAAATCCCAGTACTCAAATCATATAAACCACCATTCTAGTTCATCAAGGCTGCTGTGAAAGATTTTCGTTGGATCTATTGTAATTCTGTAAAAAATGGCGTAGCACAGAAGCTGGTAGCAAGTGGTAACATGGTAAGCACTTGACTTCTATACATGTCCAAGAAAGAGAATGAATATGAGAAGTTTTCTTTGGTGGGGTGAAGCAAAATTTAATTCATTGCTTTAAAAATCATCCCCACTGTTTTTTAATTTTTCAGTCTGAATTTCAGGGAAGGCAGGCAGTGGCAGGATTGATAAATGTATTGCAGCAAAGGTTCCGGTGAGGAAAAATACCACAGCGGTTGTTTTTCTTCGGGCTCACATGCGCACATGCAGGTTAACACAAAATACAGAAGCTTGCAATCCATTAACAGAGGCTTCTTTCAAATTTGTTAACTATTTTTTTTTAAAAAAAGAAAAAGTACATATAAGATTCCCAACGTAGATCGTAAGACTAATATATTTGTATTTTGTACATTTCAAAAAAAAAAAAAATATTTGTACTTTGTAAAGCTGTGAGGTCCCGTCCACATGCATGGGGCGGATCCCACATGCAACTATGATTTTAAAATAGCTGTTGATGATAACGCTCACCTTCATTACGCTTTTGCCTTTCAGACACTTGATTTTGCCATGTCAAGAGATGAATTTAGTACCTTCTATTTGGTCAAGTGGAAGGAAAACTCTCGGAATCTGTTCTGCTTGCCATTTAATTTTCTCAGTAAACAATTTGGTTATCACAAGTTAAATCTCAATAATTTATTCACAAACCAAAAACCAAATAGAACACATATTTGAGACCTTTTGAATCATCATGCTCAAGATGTTCTGAATATTTTTCTTGGCATTGAGAAACAAGAGGGGAAAAAACAGCAGATAATCTATCCGACAAGACCGCAGCTCTGGTACGAGGTGATGTTAAGCCTCAAAATTGTCAATCCTGCGAGGGTAAACCGCTTTTGAAAGAAACCCTTGATACAATATTAATGTACATACAGAGTGCATTGCTAGAGAAGTCCTGTTTTGCATCCACAGTTAATTTGGTAGCCTCTGAAACTTGCTATAAAGAAAGTATCCGATGATAACTACAGAAGTCAAGAGGAGAAAAGTTGGACAAAATCTATAAATCATTTACCCGGTAATCATGCACAATTCACGAGCCTGAACTGTTCTATGCATTCAACTTCCCAGAGACAGAATTTAATAAAATAATGAAGATACCAGAAAAGACTATAAACCAAAAATACGAAGAAATTAAGCACAATGCACAGGACCTTTATTTTCACCTCATGGCAAGATCCAACCCATATTGGGCTGATTATCATAAAATTCTTACATAATCCGCAGGGTGCACAAAACATAAAACTTAAATTCCTTGGCAAATAAAAAGCATACTAATATGGCATGTATTGCCGTTATGTGTTAGATATTTACATAAGTGAGAACGCTAAGAACTTGCACCGGTTTCAGTTCAGCTGTATAGATCATCCTCCTCGGCAGCAATAGTTGCTGGAGCAAATGGATCAGTGGCTCCTTCACCTGCCACATTCTCAGCACGGTCTGGAAACCGGAACTCAGTACCAAATCCACGAGATTGCTGTAAGGTCTGAGCAAAGAGCTGGTACTTCCTGATGTCTGCATCACTGACACTTCGACGTGCAAATTTCATTGACTCCTCAAAATGTGCTGCCGTTATTTCTGGGACCTCATCCACATCATCTTCTTCCATTGCTTCAGGATTGTCTTGCTTCCTTTTCTCCTTCTCAATATCCTGCCATTCCCCAAAAGTTTCAAAGAAGAGCAACAGTACAAACACAAACTACAAGCATTAGTCAAGGCCTTTTTCATTGACTATCACACCAATTTTCAAGTTAAGTCAAACAATTTCAGGTGCACTAACAGACATGCTCAGCACAAACATTTTTGTAAGAAATAAAAACTAGATTTACGGAAGGCCAACCAACATGGGAAGCAAAGTGTTTGTAAGAAGTTAGAAGGATTACTACATATAAACAGACTCGCATCAGAAACTGGTTCCCACATGCACATTCAATGCAGTACATGTTCACCAAAAGATTAAATACATAAGAGAATTTCAATATAGACATGCTCATTCAACTTCTGGATGAAAATAAAAAACACAAAAATGAGACTCACCTTCTCAATATTTTCTCTAATGGCATATTTGCAGGCACGTTGACAAATTTCAGTGATATCAGCACCACTAAATCCATGAGTATATCGTGCAAGAGCTGCCAGGTCAACATCCCTAGAAACAGGTGACTTGCGCAAACATGCTTTAAATATCTGAAGACGGGAAGCCTCATCAGGAAGAGGTATATAAATCAACTGGTCCAGACGCCCAGGCCTGAGCAATGCTGGGTCGATAATATCTGGCCTGTTTGTTGCACCAATGATAAAAACTGTTTTCTTTGCCGTCATGCCATCCATTTCTGTCAGAAGTTGATTCAAGACTCTATCTGCAGCTCCCCCAGCATCTCCAGAAGAGTTGCCCCGCTGTAACCAGGAAGAAAGGAAAAAACAAATAATAAGAAACAAATAGTGAAAAGGTCAAAAGGAGGCCCTGATGACGTGAGCAGGATAATATTTTTACAAGCAAACTACGCTTCTAAGTATACATAGTGAAACTTTTCACTGAAGGAAAAGCATGCATACCTGAGTAGCAATGGAATCAAGTTCATCAAAGAAAAGTACACAAGGAGCTGACTGCCGTGCTTTGTCAAATATCTCCCGCACATTTGCTTCACTTTCTCCAAACCACATAGTTAGCAGCTCAGGACCCTTGACACTTATGAAGTTGGCCTGGCATTCATTAGCAATTGCCTTTGCAAGTAGGGTTTTACCACAGCCAGGAGGTCCATAAAAGAGAACACCTTTAGAAGGTGACATGCCAAATTTCTCAAACTTCTCAGGATGCTCCACGGGATATTGGACAGTCTGCCAGAAGCCCGAAACTTAATATAAGAATTTATATAAACTAAATCCAAGAAATGAGGAAGATGGTAAAAAGCAGGACATCTATAATCTTACACATGCAGAAATATTTAATTGAGATAAAATGGCAAACCTCTTGAAGCTCTCTTTTAATATTCTCTAATCCACCAATATCCTCCCATGAGACGTTAGGAACCTCCACAACCTATCAATCAGGAATATATGTTCATCATTCTCAGGAAGCATATAGAAATTTCATCAAACACACATGTATGACATTTTGAGCAATCTATAACATGAATCAGTAAGGCAATCTAAGTAAATACAAGAGGAATCGTCTGGTTAGGATTAAGTGAACTGAAACCAAAATGGGTGAATCGACTGCTGGGTCATCCATATGCTCCACCATTATTCTAATTAAAGCATACAATATTTCATCCAAATTTCCTCAAAACAATTGTAATTAGCATGAATGACCTTTCCTCAAAAGGATTGTAATTAGCATGAATGAAAACCTGATTTGTTCAGATTTGGGTAAAGGGGCTACTTTCTAGGGCTCTTGGGAGACTATAACCTCTTGTTTTTTTTCTTTAAAGTGGCAGTTGTACATTTCTCGTTTTTGCCTCAACATGTGTACAGCAAAAATGTCCCTTTTTTTCCTTCCTTTGATGAGAGACAAAGCACAGAGCAAAAAACCAAACAGCAATAATCTCCAGATAAGAAAAGAGAACTAAGAATTTGTATTTGGCAAAAACTCACTGTTTCGCGCAACGCAGATGGATTTGAAGTTCCCAATGCAGTTTGGAAGTGGTCATTAGTCACAGCCATTGAGTTTAACACCTCGGCATCAACTGTCTCATCCTCTAAATCAATAACATCCATTTTCTCCCTAATACACTGAAGAGCAGCCTCAGTACAAAGAGCTGCAAGATCAGCACCAACATAACCATGGGTATCTTTTGCAACTCTTTCAAGATCAACCTGGAATCAAATGTTAATTGAACATAACCATGAGTAAACATTGTTATACAGCATAGAAAGGAGGAAAAGAGAGACAGTAGTTAAGAGACTCACATCTTCAGCAAGTTTCATATTTTTAGTATGAATTCTAAGGACCTCCAACCGTCCAACTTCATCAGGCACACCAATGTCAATCTCTCGATCAAATCTCCCAAATCTCCTCAAAGCTGGGTCAATGCTATTGGGCCTATTGGTAGCTCCCATAACAATCACATGTGCCCGTGACTTGAGGCCATCCATTAAAGTCAAAAGCTGTGAAACTATACGCCTCTCCACTTCACCGTGAGTCTTTTCCCTCTTGGGAGCAATAGAATCTAACTCATCAATAAAAATTATGGATGGAGCATTCTTTTCAGCTTCCTCAAATGCCTTCCTCAAGTTGCTTTCACTCTCACCAGCCAGCTTTGACATTATCTCAGGACCATTAATCAAAAAGAAGAATGCACCTGTCTCATTAGCAACAGCTCTTGCAATCAGAGTTTTACCAGACCCAGGTGGCCCATACAGCAAGATACCTTTTGGTGGTTTAACACCAATTGATTTGAAAAGCTGTGGGTGCCTAAGAGGAAGTTCAACTAGCTCACGAATCTGAGCCATCTGTTTCCTAACACCACCAACATCATCATAGCCCACTTCATTCAACCTCTCCTCATCCTCACGTTTGATGGGCTCTCCTTCACAAAAGATCTCGGTGTCTGGTGCCACAACACAGTATTCACCAGGGTCTGTCTCAATTACTTTGAACTCAACACTGCGCATGCCACCCCTGACAAGGAAAAGGTCACCTTTTCTTACAGGGCGGTACGATTCCAAGAAATATGCTGTTGAAACACGAAAGGAGAAAAAAGATACTCAGAATAAAACATTGTTAGTAGAATCAACTGCAAGACAAGACAAGAAGATCATGAAGGATTAAAAAAGGGTGCATATATCCAAAATGAAGAACTTACGCTTTAAATATGCATCAAAAAGACTTCCAGTAACACCCTCGATAGTGTCATCAATAGGAAGGATATGAACTCGCTTCCCATACTTCACATCAGGACATTGATGGACAGACACAACATCTCCAAGGCGGACTCTAAGATTAGCCCTGACAACTTTGTTCAATCTGATTTTCGGTTCCTCACATTGTTCATCAGCAAGAACAATGCAAACAGTGTCTTTTCGCTTCTTTCCCTATTTTACAACAAACATATTTTACAAATTCTCAGGAGCAAAACACAACACAAAATAGCCCCATTAAAAGCTAAACTTACCTTAATTAGCACAGTGTCACCACGAAAAAACTGAAGCTTTTCCATGGTAGCAGGATGCATAGCCACCACAGAGTTATCATCATTGATGGCCTCGTCAATAACAAGTCGATTGGGAGACTTCTTTCGCTCCAAAATTGCAGTCGAATAATCTTTCTTACTGCTTTTCATCATTTACACACAAACAAGTTCTGTTACCGCACGGTAAAGAGACGACTATTTAAAACCCAACAAACCATATAGTGCAACGAATCCATTCTTAGAACATAATCAAAATTATAAGCTCATAACAATAACCACACAATCATTCTTCAGAAAATAACAAAAACACATCAATCAAAACGACACAAAAGTTAGGTTTTTTTCTGATTACTTACCATTAAACAGAGAATAGCATGATATCATGACAAAAGTATCAAAATTTAGGTCTGTAAGGGAAAGAAGTTGCAAACTTTCTGAATACAAAACATAAAAGCACCAAAATTTGTACAGGCCCAACAGTTGTTAACCAATAATTTAACAGCAACAGGAGGTAGATGAAACATACGGGTCTGTGGAAGGAGAGGGCTGACTAGAGCTTGGATCGGCCATTGACTTTGAGAGTTGAGAGCTAGCAGAGGATAAATTGAAGAAAGGTGTTTATTTTGTATATTTATATATTGACAACAGTCAGGAGGTGGAGTCTATCTTGGATATGGAAAACAGGGACCGACACGCTAACTTCAGTATCGAGCATATCTGTTTTTAGACGTGTCTTAAAAATATTTTTAGTTTAAATAAATATTTTTATACTTTTAATATATTAATATTAAAAATCTGAAAAATATCTAATTATATCTACATAATTATAATTTATTTAATGATTAAAAAGCTTTAATACTAAATATTACAATTTTTTCATTAAATTAAAAACAAAAACTTAGTCACTGCCCTTCCTTTTTATCCTCCATTTTCTCATAAATTGCCTGGATTTTTAAGATTTTCATAACCAAAAAGAAAAACCCATGACCCAGAGATTTTAATGCTTAAACTCATTTTCCTGTGCATTCATTGATCTTCTTGTTTTCTTAAGCAATTGAGTTCTAATAACCAATGATTGTGAATAGGCGAAAAGATTTGCTAGCAAAGAAAGAAGCACAGCAGCGAGAACGAAAACCCCAGAATCGAAGCAAGACCCATAATGCTGCACCTGCTGTCATGAGAAAGGAAGCTGCTAATTAAACAGAGACGAGCTCCCCAAACAATTGAGGAACTGATGAACTACTTTGAAGCGCATGATTTGCGGATGGTCACCCCGTGAATTTACACGTATGGATTCTCTGCTGCAACTGTAATAAAAGCTTCATAAAGTTGAGGAGCTAACTCAAAAACTTGTCCAGGAAGCTCCATGGTTTTCATCCATGAGCGCCGCCACACGAGTGAGTGCCTTTGATTCTACAGCAAAGGAGTAATATCACCTTCACTCTCTCAATTTCCATACTTTTTATCTCTCTCTCTTTTTCTTCTTTTTTCTTTTCTCACCAAACCCAGATAACTCACCCAAATGTCATTAAGAAATTATAAGCTTTAATGTTATATAATTTTATGGGATTTGACTTTGAAATTGAATGGCATCAATCTATGCACTTCTTTAAAATCCATTGATATAACTCGGTAGAGCCTTGATGTCTCGAATATCGCAGCTTGCAGATAAACCAAAACTTTTATCTCTTCCGTGTGAAATAGTCACCACTGATCTCTAGCTTTTTTTTCTTCTAGTATTATAGACATTTTAGACTTTGGCATGTTTTATTATTATTATTATTATTTTATTAATGTGGATATGTGTATCGGCTTGTGTTTCAATTAATTTTACGAGTTTTAAAATTAATAATTATATAAACTTTTGATCATCTTGAGGGAACTCAAACTAATAATTAAAAAATAAATCCAAGTACCCACTATATATTAAATGGCACATTCTATTTGATGATAACCTTATCTTGCCATGCTATGTATTTTCATGCACAATGCTAAGGTAGCTTCAAATATTTAAGATATATATTGTTTATGATAGAGGAAGCATAATATTAAATAATATATTTATTTTTTATTGTATAAATTATTTATAATCATAAAAAAGTGAGAGTTATGGTTAGCCTAAAAATGTTTAATCACTTATAGTCTAATTATTTTAATAATAATAATAATTAGTGAATTTAATAAATATATTAAAAATGATATGGACTACCCATGCAATAACACCAAGAATCTATTAGAAATACCAATCAGACCCATTATAAAATCAATGATAAAAAAGCTGAAAGAGCCATTAAATAAGTTTGTTCAACATGTTAGGCCAGAATTGACTTGGGAGAGACAACCTTGCATATGGGGCAACGATTTTCTAATTCATAAAGGAATTAAATTTGGAAATTGTGCTTCCTGTTTCTACATGGAGGCTTGGCAATTAATTAAGAGTTTCCATCTTATGCAAGGAATATTAATTACAGCAATAAGAGTTTACTTGTGTGGGAGGGATTAATTAATTAAATCCTAACTACAAAGAAAATTCTATTTGTTTTTACGTTTTAAAAATATTTTTGAAAAAAATTAAAAATTTTTATTTTTTTCTTTACTTCAAATTAATATTTTTTGGTATTTTCAAATCATTTTAATGTGCTGATGTTAAAAATAATTTTTAAAAAATAAAAAAAAATATTATTTTGACGTATTTTTGAATAAAAAACACTTTGTAAAGCAACTGTAACCACATTCTCAAACAGGAAATCAGATTCCCAAATAAACTTTTAAAGGGGGAGCTACATAAAATAGCAGATTGCTTGGAATTTTTTCCAAGTTTTGAAAAGGAGTTCAAGCTCTACAGGGAAAGGCATGGCCG
>Ga0307517_10007835_pt1 | contig 15475 bp, 16 predicted proteins | sample 23_EM_MG_FD_194515 | JGI IMG/M metagenome (GOLD analysis project Ga0307517, IMG submission 194515) | Populus trichocarpa ectomycorrhiza microbial communities from riparian zone in the Pacific Northwest, United States - 23_EM | ecosystem: Host-associated > Plants > Roots > Unclassified | place...
ACTTTTTCTCTCGTCATGGTCACTTTCTTATGGGGTATTTTATCCCTTTGCTTGTTATATGTTATACTTTTTGTTTTCTCTTGTTGCACACCTCGTTGAGGGGGTGTGTTGACATTTCATGTTGTAGCCAACTCAGTGTGCACCACCCACTGTTTGTACGTGTAGATTGCTACCATGTTGGAAACTGATCCAAGGTGACCTTGGGAAAAGAAAGTGACAGGGGCTGGAATCGAACCAACGACCTCCGACTATATATGCCGGTGCTCTAAACCATTGAGCTACCGAGTCGATAAGATAGTGGCTATAGATATCCAACACACCCCCTTATGCCACTATCTATCCCACCTTGAGCTGCCCAGTTAAAGACAACACACTCAAGAACACGGTTGCTGCTACCATGTTGGAAACCGATCCGAGGTGACCTTGGGAAAAGAAAGTGACAGGGGCTGGAATCGAACCAACGACCTCCGACTATATATGCCAGTGCTCTAAACCATTGAGCTACCGAGTTGATAAGATAGTGGCTATAGATATCCAACAGAGGTAGCTATGACTGAAGAAAAGAGTTAGTAAGGTAGTTCATGCACATCATTTTAAATACACACCAGATAATCTAACGCCATATGATGAAGGCAAGGGTAGGTTCCCTTCCTCTCATACCACCATTTGAAGATATTGGTGACTTGCTCTGGGTTAGTACTGAGGTAGCAATCAAGCTCATCACAGAGCTCCAACATTGCTGGGGCAGATAGAGCAGGTAAGTTGTCAAATATATTGGTAGATGATGGTGATGTTGGCTGGGGACCATATTGGTGCAGTCAGTTTATGTAAATAAAAAAATTAGTTGTTTTTGTACCTTGGTTATTGGATCCACATCCTTGTTGATGTCTATAAATGCATATGTATGATCAAACTCATCACAAACAATTGAGCAAGCTGTTTCAATCCAGTTATCATTTCATCCAGCTGCCTTGAAATACCAAAGCTTGTGATGAGGGTGAAGAACTAAGAAATGATCAACAATGTACCAAGTTAAATAAGCTCAATGTGGCAGCATTTGGTACACTGGCAGTGGTGGTGACATGGTGGCTGTGTGTGTCAACCTGCATGGTGTGATGTGGTGGGGGTATGGGCATCATTGGGGGGCATTGCTGGGTGCTGACATGGCGGTGTTGTTGGAAATGGGCAGCGTTAGTGATTGACATGGGTATGGAAACCCGTGCAGGTACAGGACACAGGTAAGTGGGGGTACAGGTACAGATACAAGATCATGTACCCCAACCAAACCCATACCCTTGAGGCAGGTATGAGGGTACGTTCGGCAGTGTGGCATCAGAGTTTGAAGTGGCAAATCGCTGACGAAATGTTGTGCTTGATCATTCAGCTCCCACTTGCCTTCTACCACCACCACTCCTCAAGGCCTCAAACCTGACCTCCCTCCTAGAACACAACGAGGACCTCCAAACTGCAAGGTGAGTAAGGAAACACGACAGGGGCAAGGTGCCAGGTGGTCAAGAAGGGCAACACCATGAAGCAGAGGTACCAGGTGCATGATAGCCCAGAATACCTGGTACAGCAACTTACCCACCCCCTCGTTTTCTGTGCAGGATCTTCCCTCTGCCCACAAGTATGTCAACGCTGATGCCGCCACGGTCATGCATAACCTGTGAGAGCAATACCCAATGTTCACAGCAGCAACAATGGTCTGACACGGCTCACAGCTGCGAACCCCCTCATTTTCACTGCAGGATTCTCTAATTTTTTTTGCTGTTAGAAGCACCATGATGCTGACGCCATGCAGTCGACCTCAATTTCTTTTCCTCTCACCATAGGCCTCCTTCCCAGCCTCGGCCCCTCCTTCGACCATGCCACCACTGCAGCCTCTCATGTCCAATAAGACGAGCCCTGACAACCATACCCTCATTTTCGGCCGCCCATTTCAAAGATACAAGCATCAGGAAGCCAACCCCACCACTGCTGTGGCAATCCAGGCAATCCAGGCGATGAGCGCAGTGTCCAACACTGTTTGCATTCCCAAATGCGAACAACAAACACACCTTGTCACCTTTGGCATCACTACAACACCAGGGGTGTTATTGTTTGGCCCAGTACTGCCAATTTAGAGCGTTGACCCTCACAGATGGTCGTCCACGCATCAATTGACATGCTGGGTGCATCGGCGAGGTCTGTTTTGCCAATGTCTTATCTACTTGATCCTTACCCCCATTGCAAGTGCCTTGACCCTCAGGTTTTTGTGTACCCCCTACCCATACCCGCATAAACCCATACCCATACCTCACAGGTACGGGTTTTGACGGGTACGGGTGTGGGTCAGATATTTTTACCCAGGGGTTACCTGGGCCATTCACTAGGCAGTGTCAAGGGTGGGCATAGTTGGGTGGTGACATAGTGGTGGGGTTGGTGCTAGGCAGCATCGTTGGGGGAAGGGGAATGGCTTTGTTGGACGGCTTTGTTGTCATTGTTGGGGGTGGGTAGTCCTGTTTTTACCACACCCTCTGAACCATGTCAGAGAATGCTTATGTAAAGTGCGGAGTTCTAATTATCGTCGCATCCAATCGATGTGACAAAGTAGGTCTTTTTATATTTCTTGGAGACAAAGTATATATATTTAGTTCAATTGAAAAAGTTTGCAGTGTGAAGAGGATATTTCATTTAGGGCACCCCACAAGTTAACCTGCGGGTTGATCCGGACTCGACCCGCAGGTATATTTCTCTCAAAATATCAGATCTGGATCCATACAGATAATTTCCCATGGGTGATCCATCCCAACAGGTCAGGTACCTGTATATCGATGGGTCACCCACAGCCTGCAGGTACTTCCAAGTATCCACAGATACCTGCAGATACTTGCAGATATATCTCATAAGACAATTACCTACATACTTTAGACATGTCGTACAAGCCACTTATATTCATTCTGCACTGCTGATATCACCACCATCAGAGTCTACTGTAAGATCCTGGACCGTGTCCGCTTCCTTTCCCTTCTTCAAGCAATGGCACTTGTCCTTAAATACTTGAATTATCTCACCTTCTGGAATAAGTCCCGGAATCTTACTCCACGCTTGCAGGACTGTTGAGGCACGTGTTGATTTGTCTGACAGCCCATGTCGAAGCTTGCTTACAGTGAGCCCACCATGCGAGAACCTGCGCTCAACATCACATGAAGATGCTAAGGAGCAATGCCATCAATCAATAACAAAGTCAGTATTATTAGCCTGAATGGCTTACCAGGAGCAGATAGAAAATCAATGGCCATACGCATGAGTGAGTTTGACTCTCCGATTGCATGCCACCATACCAAGGGGTTGAGACCTTTTGTGGAGATGGTCGGTGTGTTCAAATATTCTTCAAGTTCATCGGTGGCTGTGTCAGTGCCAAAGTTGTCCAATGTATCGAACAAATCATCGCGAGAAGGACCCTGATATTGGTTTCAGATAAATATAAGTCTCTAGATATGAAATACAACAAAACAAAACACACCGAATTTGAGGAGAACTGCGAGAACGGGTCCAATTTGGTGTCATTACTAGGCTTGTAATAAGATACCCATTGCTCTCGGAGGACTGTATGTGCGGTGTCAATCCACTCCTCAGGCCAGTTCTTCGCTAGGAAGTACGATAACTTAAATTTCAGATGGAGAACTGATGGAGGATGTTAACAAATTGTTAAAACATGTAATTGTTGTATGCACTCATAGCACAGTGATACATGACTGATTCATCGGCCTTTGAGTAGTATTTATTGAGCACAGCGAGCCCTTTTGCAGCCCCGGCATGAACAGATGGAAGGTATTTCATATTGCTGGAAACATTGTTGAGGCGGTCCGTGAGAAGGTTGATTATGGGGATCACTTTGTGCAACAAAGGTATCTTCTTTGTCAACAGTCTTAGTGTAGCTTGTAGAAAAGGCTTGATAAATGGGAAGATTAGCATGGATGACCACCCAACGGGGTCAAAAGGGGGTTAGAAATAACATACTGCAAGAATTTTCATCAATTGAGAAAGAACTTCCCATTCTTTCTGCATAATCTTCAATTTTCGGAGGCAGGTCTTTGCCACCATGTTGTGTCGGTCCATTTCGACAAGACGGTCAAGTGCAGCTCAAAGATGGAGTGCTGATTCAATCATTTCAGCAACAGAATTCCAGTGCGTAGGAACCGAGCGTTTGATAAGCCTAGGCTCGATCTTCACCCGAATGCAGCATGCAGCGAGATTATCCCTCAAAAGTGGGTTATGAAAAATACGCTTTGCTAGCTTTTTCATCTACGAATAAAAGTGAGCATTTGATAGATGGCAGTTAACCGGCTACATACTTTGGTCATAGCAGACCAGCCAAGTTCAAGGTCACTTGCCCCAACGAAAAAGCGGACGTCCAAGTCCACTTCCTTGGCAAGCTCCTGGATCTCCTGGTCATCACTTGCTCGTCAGTCCATATCAATCTCCACATCCACCTCCAAATCCAATTCAGTTGTTTCCTCATCCTTAGGTTCCTCAATGTTGATGTCGTCACTGTCTGAGATGACCAAGGTTGCTGACTTTTGTTTTACAGTGAATTGCGACAAGATTGCCTACAGTCGACTCATATCAGCTGAGAAATTAAGAAATTTCAAGTTCTGAAAGCTTACCTTAACAACTAGATTAAGGATGTGGAAAATGCAACGGATGCGAGTGTGAACACCACTCGCAGATTCAGGATTGAGTTCCTCCATCGACGATAACATTGTGTCGTTGTTTGAGGCATTGTCACATGCCTGCCCAAGGATCTACAGAATGATATAATAAATAACAAGTTATATGAAGGGATGTCTTCAAACCTTTTTGTTGATTCCGAAATCCCATAGGCACTTATCAAGCTCAGTAGCTAGATATTCTCCTAAATGGCTCTGCTTGAGCCTGTATAGAATTGAATGTGATTAGTTACTCCAGTAAAGTGCAAGAATGGAGAACTTACGTGATGAAGTCCAAGAGAAATGATTGGAGGAGGCCTTCACAAGCAGTATGAATGACCACCCTGAGGAATGAGATAACATTCAGGGAAGTCCAGCCATCAAATCCAAGGTGTATCTGCCCAGGGTAGTTCTTTGAGGAGTCAACCAGTTGGGGCACAAAAATGTTATGACTAACCTGAAAATACTTCCTGACATGGACCTTAGAAATGCCATGGATCTCCTTCACATCTCACAAAATCATTGTTTCTGATGGCATTTCAACTTTCACATGTAGCATTTTGAAGATACACTGGAGCGGCTCATTGTTGATGATGGCAAATGGCCGATGGCACTCGAAAACCCAGCGTGAGATAAGGTATCAAAGTTCAGCTTTATTGTATGTGGAACCCTGGGCGTAGTTCACGATACTATTGGAGTCATCCACAACTTGCCCCTTGCAGGATTTGACATGCCTGATGAGGTTTGTGGTCGAATCTTCCTCGCATTTACAGGTAAGGACAATTGAGGGGTTCCTATTGCTTCATAAAAATCAGATGCACCCGAATCAACAAAGACTTATGTGTGACAGGCGAACTGATATTTTACAGCCCCCTTGTCCACAATGATAACCAGTGTTTTGAAATGACGATAACACGATGAGGTCCAGTTCTTAATTTGCTTTTCTATGGGGAGAGACTCCATAAATTTATCAAGATAATTGGGCGGACACTTACTCAGAACTTTCTCATTAGACTTGGTTGCAGTCTCGTATCTTTCATCGAAAGCTAAGAGCTTCATACGAACTTGGCGAGGAGCATCACTGGCACTGGGAGATGACTTCCTGACTCGCTTTCTGGTCGTCTGGGGCATGGTTGACAAAAAAAGTCTGGTAAGCAATTTGACAGTGAACCGAGTATTTATAGGTCTGAAAATTATGAATTTACCTTCATTGAAATTTCTCCTGAGGCCCCAATGGGCCATGGAGACATGTGTGGTAGGTTGGATACCCATATTCGTCGATTATCGAGGTTGGCCCACTAGAGAGATAAGGGAAAGGGCGATTTGTTAGCACCTGAACGATGTGACACTGCATGCGGGGCCCCAGATCATGTTCAAGGTAGGGCAAATGCGATATGTGGTGGTTGTTGACAAGCTGGGAGTGGGCCAAAATGAGGGAAGGAGAGACGATGCGAACCGCTGCCAGGAAGTTTACTTGATTTGTCATCGTCCAGGTGCAAGTGAGATTTCGGAATTTTGAAAGTCACATTGATTGTCGCTTCATGCTCATGTCTTTCAGTACCTACGGTGTGCTCATCGGAAGGAAGCTGCAAGTACTGCACAGGTAAGTTCATATCTTCGTTGGGGACCCTCACTGCTCGATCCACTGATTACGAACTGATTAAATCAGATATGAGCCGCAGATTGTGGCCCAAAACTCATCCAATCGGGCCCACGAAACTCTTGTGCAATGACCATTGCTCATTCTTGCTCAAAACAAACCATATGAAGGAGCCCACGAAACTCTCGTGCAATGACCATTGCTCATTCTCGCTCAAAACAAACCATATGAAAGACACGTCACCTCCGATTTGGAACCAAGCAAATACATCTGGCCAATGAATCACTCGCACAATGACCATGGCCCACATTCTCACTCAAAACAGATCTTACGAGGGACGTGTCACCTCTAATTGGGAGCCAACTGTGCATCCATGGCCCGATTGGAAGCTGGGAGCTCTGGGGTATAAAAGGTATGTGTGTCTGACTTGTGTTCCACCCGACTACTGCTTACACCCCCACAAATACCTTTGCTATGTCTTCCAATGTCACTACCGCGAATGCTGATTCGGTATGTGTGTTTATTATTAATTCAACAGCGGTTGTCTGACTCATTACTTGAAAGGCTCTCATGCTTAAATTCACATGCAACCCATTGATGGCTCTTGACAATGATCTCAAGGACGCCTTAACATTTGCATGGTCACTACCCTCCCACCCTACCTTCAAGAGGAAGATGGCAAGCATCAAAGCAGCTGTTGACGAGGCAGCGGCATTCAGTCCATGGGATTATCCAAGGTGCCGCATTTTTAATTTCATGTGCAAGATTGGTGAGGCAGTTCGAGTGAGTCTTCTATTTTCAAAGGCTTTCCATCTAAGGTAACTAGCTAATTATTTCTTTTGCCTAGGACCGGATCGAAGTTTAATATCTACAAGCTCATGTGGCTCCTTCAACTGTTGTTGATGAGTCCAGTCATGGGGAGGATGAGGAATTGGCCTCGGAATCAGAGATTCCATTGCTCGTTTATTAGTTCTCGCATTTATTAGTTCTCTCTCATTTATTAGTTCTCTCAATGTAGATTTTCTATTCAATTTATTAGCTATATCCTATCATAAAATTAACTTCTCAATGAGAAGCTGTTAAGTAATGGATGACCCACAGGTACTCATGAAAATTTGAAATCATCACCCGGATCTGGCTTAACCCATGGGAATAATTTGATCTGGAGCCACGGGTACAAAACCTGCGGATATTTCTAACGGGTTACCTGTGCCAACTCACAGATGATCCACACTCATGGGGTGCCCTAATTTCATTGTCCTTTTCATATCAGTGGGTTTGAGAAGAATGACATCACATGATCTTTGGCCTTGGCACACCCTGTTCCCTAACTCCCCCATATCACCTTGCCGCATCCTCAAATTTTAATACATGGTTCATTAGAACTATTCAACAATATTTCTCTCCAAAATATTTTAAAAAGGATTCTCCTCAGCTTGTTAAGTGAGTGCGACTGTATTTTAAAGGTCCACACTTTACATAAGCATTTTCTGACATGGTTTGGAGGGCGTGGTAAATAACAGACTTCATATATCGTGATCCCATGGGCACATCACATATATCAAAGTCTGTCTAGGAGAGACTAGGGGGCGGGTGATGTGGCATTATTGGTGGAGTCATTGGGGGACCATGGGATTGATGAGCTGACCTGCAGCTTGGCCCAAATATGGGCAGTGACCAGGGTGCCTGACAGCAGTGGTGGCAACACACATAGTGAGAGGAAAGATGGGAATGTCACAACATGTGATGTCGGTGATGTTCCAACTGCAGTTGCTTGATTTGGCAACCCGCAGGCACTTATTATTAATTGTATTAAAATAATTACTATTACTTTTAAAAATTACTATTACTGTTAAAAAGATTTTCGTGGATTCCATTCCAGTTGATTCTGGATGCGATTCCATTCCGTGATTCCTGTGGCCATTCTGGAATCTGCCAGAATTCCATGGGACAGAAATAACAATTTTAGCAGGCACTATTGCTAAAATTCCATTCTGTGGAATCCCTGGAATTGACCGGATTCTGCTGGATTCCAGCAGAAATACATGGAGGACTGTAAAGAACTCAACAAAAAGGTGAGATGAGATGAAGAGGAGCAGGTGAGGTGAGGTGACAAGGAGGAGAGATGATGAGGAGAGGCGAGAGGAGGAGGAGGAGGTGAGGTGAGAGGAGGAGGAGGTGAGGAAAGATGAGGAAGAGGAGAGACACAATGAGATGACAGTGAGAGGTGAGGAGGAGAGCTAGCTCTCCTTGCTCTCCTCTCTTTTTCTAATGATATTACATGTACCTAGGCACAACCCCAAAGAAGGACCAGCCTTCCTTGGGGATATACATATATTATATATATTATACTCTCAACATGAGAAATGAAAGAGAGAAATAACAAGTATTTTTCTAGATAAGATAGTGTGAGATGGACTCAGATGTCCATCCCCAAGCCATTCCCACCTCCTGTGAGCCACAGAATGGGGTGGGATGCATGTAAATAGATTTTATTTACTATAATACATTTATTTATTATGAAAAACTGAGCCCAGTGAGCCCAGCAGCAAAACCGAGCCCCAACTGGAAGCACCTGCCTAATTTGGAAGTTGTCATCTGAACCCATCCATCCAGTCTCACCTACGTAGACATATGTAGAACATTATATTGCATGTAAATACATTGTATCTACTTTAATTGTTCAAAGGTGACACATGTACAGTACCATATCAAATACTCCCCAAAGTTCAAACATCAAGACTCTTTTATCAAACTGAACCATTACACTCCAAAATGGACATATGGAATCCAAGCTAATAATCCATGGGCTGCATCCCCAACCTCCTTACGAAGACACTTCACTGCATGGTTCAATGCATAAGCTGCCTGTGACCCATGCAACCTAGGCACACCATCCACTGTGCTCCTCTCCAGTAGATTTTTGTAAAATTCCTCAGCTATAAATTGGCCATATCGGTCTTCAATGGACCACATCGTCCCAACAACACTGTGATAACCAGCTGCCAACATCCCAGCTGCCAAGTGGACTGCCTCGTCAGAGAGTGTTTGATCACCAGTGCTCGTTTGACATGCAGAGAGGAAGGCAAAGTCGGCATTGGGAAGATTTTCTTTAATGACCTCAGAGAGGCAAAGGCACCCAAGTTGGGGTTCTCCATTTGGGCCATCTTGATCTCGGAGGTAGAAACCACTCTTGAGAGGCTTCCCCACAATCTGGCTTCCATGACAAGCAAGATGGATAGCATTATATGACCTGATCTTTTCCTTGACATTCTGCACAGTGGCAGCAGGGCCAGAGAATCGATGATGGGGAATTCCTTGTTTCTGCATCATGTTTGACAGGGTGTCTGTTTCATCATCAGCACCTGGAATCTCAGAGAGTCCTGGTGCATTGGCTTGGCTAATCAGGAAGAGACCGTTAGAAGCAGTCAAAGGTTTCTTCTTCTCAATGAGAGTTGTAACAGTTGGGATATAAGAGGAAACAGCATAGTCCAGCAGAGAGTGAGTCTCATTGGCATTGTAGATCCCAGCAGCATGAATTGGAAGACATGTGAAAGGTCCTGTGGGACACCACCAGATGCGGTGAAGAGTTGAGGAAGATGTCTACAAATGGGTGTTAGTGACCAATTCTTGGCAAGAAATAGAGGGGCATACAGTGAATCCCAGTGCATCAAGTACAGGCTTAACAAGGCACATCCACAACCTCTCTAGGACAAAATAAAAGTCTTTGAAATTCATCGTCCCAGCAAGCCCAATATCCCGATGAGGATGCCCGCATGTGCGGAGACAATTCAGACCAACGCAAAGCTGTAACTTCTTTTGAAGGCCAGTTACCTGTTCAAGAGTGATTTCAGGGAGGGGCACATGCAGTGGCTCCCTGCGGCCCTTTATAAGAGCAATTGCATCACAACGCTCCTCATGAGCATTGATCAGAATAATTGGGCCATCATCGGGTAAATTATCAAGGAAGTAAGAAGCGGGGTGAGGTCGGAGAAAGTATTCAAACCCTGGTAACTTGCGTATCTTCTCTAGAAGCTCACTGCGTTGTTTGGCAAGGCGGCGGTGTTGGTCAGCTTCCTCCTGAAGGGAAATCTTCTTGGCCATATTGTCCTCAAGTTGGCTCCGCTGGCGATGAGACGCCTGTTCCAGTCGACATGACAGCTGTTGGAACTCTTGGGCAAGCTTATTATCAACGGCTCGAAGGTCTACTAGTGGTGACCGGAGCTGATTCAGCTGACTCCATACGAGGCAGCGACCCTGCTCCAGCCATTCAAGGGCGAGATCAGGTCGAAGGTAGGAAAATGCCGAGGCTGCTGCTTCAGCGGCCAGATTTGATGCCAATGGTGTGCTCAGGTTGTCATGACGAAGCTCAATGGGATGCTCGAACCCGACGAGTTCTGCCAGGAGACTCATTGACAACCCAAAGGGGGTCTCAAAGTCAGCAGGCTTGACAATGCGACAAACTCTTGCCCAGGATCTTGCTGCCATAAGTCGAATAGATAATGGTGCAGAGATTGTTAATGCTGCATCCCGAAATGCACTGAGGGCAAACAGGTAGGCCTGTGGGCCCTGGTGTTGATATATAGTTCCAAGAGTGTTCAGCCATAAGGAGAGATCAGGGTGGCCATCTGGTGTTATCTTAATGGCGCGGCGACTGCTTGAAATTGCTTCTTCGAGGTTGTAAATGTCACCTGTCTATTGAAATGGGTCCCAAGTCCGTTTCCAAGATTGATGAGATATCTGGGGAGATTTGGGTGGCCAGCTGGCGTGATCTCAACAGTGTGGCGATGGCTCAAAATCGCTTCATTGAGGTCATGAATGTCACCTGTTTGATTGAAGCGAGTACAGAGCCCATTTCCAAGATTGTTGAGCGCGAATGAGAGATCTGGATGGCCATCTGGTGTGATCTTAATGGCATGGCGAGTGATCGAAATCGCTTCTTCGAGGTTGTGAACATCACCTGTCCGATTAAAGCGAGTCCAGAGACGACCTCCAAGATTGTTAAGAAATTTTGGGAGCTCTGGGTGGCCAACTGGCGTGATCTCAACAGCAGTGCGATTTCTTGAAACAGCTTCTTCGAGGTCGTGAATGTCACCTGTCCGATCGAAGCGAATCCAAAGCCCGTTTCCAAGATTGTTGAGCGCTAAGGGGAGAAACGGGTTGCTAACTGGCATGATCTGAATAGCATGCCGAGTGCTCAAAATCGCTTCTTCCAGGTCGTGAAAATCACCTGTCTGATTGAAGCAAGTCCAGAGGCAGACTCCAAGGTTGCTCAGAAATTTGGGGCGATCTGAGTGGCCAGCTGGCGTGATCTCAACAGTGTGGCGATGGCTCAAAATCGCTTCATTGAGGTCATGAATGTCACCTGTCCGATTGAAGCGAGCATAAAGCACGGTTCCAAGACTGTTAAGCGCTGCGGGGAGACCTGGGTAGCCATCTGGTGTGATCTCAATGGCATGGCGACTGATCAAAATCGCTTCTTCAAGCTTGTGAATGTTACCTGTCTGATCGAAGTGAGTACAGAGCCAGTTTCCAAGATTGCTGAGAGATTTGAGGAGATCCGGGTGGCCAGCTGGCATGACCTGAATAGCATGCCGAGTGGTTGAAATCGCTTCTTCCAGGTCTTGAATGTCACCTGTCTGATTGAAGCGAGCCCCGAGCCCGTTTGCAAGATTGTGGAACCGTGAGGGGAGGTTCAGGTGCCCATCTGGTGTGATTTTAATGGCGCGGCGATTGCTCAAAATCGCTTCATTGAGGTCGTTAATGTCACCTGTCAAACTGAAGCGATTCCAGAGACAGTTTCCAAGATTGTTGAGCGCTGAGGGGAGAGCCTGGTGGCCAGCTGGTGCAATCTCAACAGCACGGCGATTGCTCGAAATCCCTTCTTCGAGGTCGTGAATGTCACCTGTTTTATTAAAGTGAAAACTAAGCCAGCTTCCAAGATTGCTAAGAAATTTGGGGAGATCCTGGTGGCCAGTTGGCGTGATCTGAATGGCGTGGCGAGTGCGTGAAATCCCTTCTTCGAGGTCGTGAATGTCACCTGTCTGAGTGAAGCGAGTCCCAAGACTGCTCCCAAGGTTGTTGAGAACTGAGGGGAGAGACGGGTGATCAACTGGCGTGCTCTCAATAGCGCGGCGATGGCTAGAAATCGCTTCTTCGAGGTCGTGAATATCACCTGTCCGCTTGAAGCTAGTCCAGAGCCTGTTTCCAAGATTGCTGAGAAATTTGGAGAGATCAGGGTGGTCAGCTGGCGTGATCTCAATAGCGCGGCTATGGCTAGAAATCGCTTCTTCGAGGTCGTGAATATCACCTGTCTGATTGAAGCGAGCCCCAAGCCAGTTTCCAAGATTGTTGAGGGTTGAAGGGAGAGCCGGGTGGTCAGCTGGGGTGATCTCAACAGCGCAGCGATTGCTTGAAATGGCTTCTTCGAGATCGTGAATGTCACCTGTCCGATTGAAGCGAGCCCCGAGCCGGTTTGCAAGACTGTTGAGTGCTATGGGGAGTGCCTCGTGGCCAGCTGGTGCAATTTCAACAGCGCGGCGATGGCTTGAAATGGCTTCTTCGAGGTCATGGATGTCACCTTCCCGATGGAAGCGAGTCCCAAGAAATACTCCAAGGTCGTTGAACAAGCCAGGGAGATTGGGGTGGCCAAATGGCACATTCGCCACAGATCTCTGGAGCACCGCCACACCCTTGGTCACATCGGCCAAATCATTGCTCATGTTGGTTCGTTGCCAATACAGTGCGATCAAAAGATCCAACGCACTCAGTACCAACCCTTTCTCGTCAAATAGTGTAGATGTGATGGCCTCGAGAATTTCTATGGTGGAGTCAAGATCGGATCGCTGTTGGGTGTGGTCGAATCGCTGTTGGTAGGCTCTCGCTTCAGCAAAATCAAGCTCCAACTCGTTATTGGATTGATTGCCATTTGCAAGACGAAGTTCCCTCCTCATCTCAAACGCCGAGATTGCAGCGTTGAGCTTTGGTAGCTGATCACCAGGCCCTTCGAGGATCAGACCACCACAGCTTCCCAAAAGAGTTGATTTCCCTGGTAGATTGGCAGGTAATCCGATAAGCGCCTCAAGGAGTGCTCGAGGACTTCCGCATCCGACCTGGAGTTCTGGATGCGAGGTCAGGTTAATGATGCAGCCAGAGAGTTGATGCTAGCAGTTTGAAAACATACCCTCCATCGCTTCTTTAACATTGGTTAACGAGACAATCGCATCGGGACTGACAAAGCGAGCTACCCGAATACATCAGCATATTATAACAATGAAATGACTGATCCAATGGGAAATACCTTGTATATGCAGTGATCTCCCGTCGAATATCCACCCCGCATTTGATGGTTCAACAGTGTCTTCAACACCCTCTTCATGCGTGAGTTTCATTGCGAGGCGTCAGCCCATGTCTCTTGGATATGGTTAGGAACGTCAACTTACCTGGCCGAAATACGCTGTCCGTTATTTCACCAAGTCCAATTTGGAACGATAATTTTACAGCCAGCGTCGAGCCCCCGAAAGCCAAGTCTCTGTCCATACCTTCAACAATATAACATTAGAATGGTGATGGTGAATGACCGACAGCGACACAACACACATCTCGTTTCCTCTCCCTGGTTGGATAACTCTGTCAACTCATCCTTTCCCAAGAAGGAGACAGCTTCATAATTCCCGTCCTTCGACTGGATGATGAACGTAATGTCACTACGCGCCAACGACCTGGTTACTTATGAGAATACAGCCATTTAAATCATCCTCAATCAACTCACGTCATCGCGTTGACTTGCTTCCAAATAGTGAGAGAGACCCGCTTTAGTTGAATAGGTTGGTTGGTATCAGGGCTCGCAGAGATAACGACGATATGATCGAGCTCAAATGGAGCTTCTGGACGTGCTCCAAGCTCCAGACGCAAGTCTGGATGATCTGAGTAATTGACAAACACACTCGACAGGGATAATCACCTGATATATAGATTCTCTGGCGCTCATCGATGTCGGTGATTACCTCGATATTCTTTTCTTTGATCTCAGGACCGTCTAGAGTTGGAGGAAGCTTTGGTATCTTCCGGTTCTCAGCTGATAAGTCGAGTAGTGGCGGTATGATGGGCGAATCGATTGTCGTTTCGGGACCTTCAGTGAAGGGTTGGCCGTCGGCGGTGGGACCGGAACTGCCAGGACGTTGTTCGGGTTCCATTGTTATCGGAAGTGCTGGATGAGAGTTTGTTGAAGCCATAAAAGAAACGAGAGGGGACACAAAAGGATCTAGACTGATCTAGATGGGAGTGTCGAAAAAACGGGAAGTGTGATTATAGCTAAGCACTGGGCATTCCCCAGATACGGCCACTGTCACACTCAGCACACTCACGCACAACACACTCAGAAATGTTTCGAACACACTCACTTTCTCCCTCCACACTCAAAATTCCTGTCCATACCCACATTTTCTGTCCACAGTCACTTGTTTCCTGCCACACTCGTGCGCCGTGCAGCGCGCCGGACCGCAGTGTCCGACTTAAAAGTGGATTTGCTAACAAAGGAACTCGATCAAGGCGCAGACCTTGTTTTTTTTTTTGCACTGGGTTTATAGTGCTGGCGGATGTGATTACCACAATTGAGCGATGGATATTGACCGCCCGCACTCGCCTCTATCCCCACCTCGGAATGGCAACGCGTACGGGCCAGGAGAGGACAGGCGGTCGAGACCTCCGCCTCCTCATTTATATCGTGGTGGTGATGATGCTGGCGAGGAGAGGGCGGCGACAGGCGAAGGGTGACAAGTTGTAGTCTCCGCCTCCACCGAGACCAGAGCGTAGGTGTTCTTACCTTACTTGCGTGCTCTCCTCTTGTGTCGAAACAAAAAAAGAGCTCTGACTCCAACAATTTGGTCTGTTGGATGTAGAAAAAATGTTTACATTCTCAATAGTTATGTACAAAATACGTCTGGAATCGGGATACATGTTTGCGACATTGGGGCATAAATTGAATACAGGTCATCAAGAGAGGAGAGAGAACTTGTGCATATATCAAGGGTATCGTGGCGATGGGCAAGACCAGCTGATTCCTTCAGAGGAAGTACATCTTATCCCCTAATCCGGAATGAAGAGGTCTAAATGCCGACCTCCAGGCGTCGAGATCAAAGGTCTGTGAGGAGCCACTAGATGTCGACGCGCTGTCGTCAAAGTG
>Ga0307517_10007836_pt1 | contig 15473 bp, 11 predicted proteins | sample 23_EM_MG_FD_194515 | JGI IMG/M metagenome (GOLD analysis project Ga0307517, IMG submission 194515) | Populus trichocarpa ectomycorrhiza microbial communities from riparian zone in the Pacific Northwest, United States - 23_EM | ecosystem: Host-associated > Plants > Roots > Unclassified | place...
TTGGTGTATAATAGAACTTTTGATGATCATGTGGAGCATCGTAGGGCTTTATTTGAAACTTTGTATAATACTAAATTGTATGAGAAATTAAAAAAGTGCCATTTCTGTCAAGAAAATGTTGTGTTTTTTGGTTATATTATTTTTAGTAGTGGGGTTAATGTTGACAAAGAAAAGATAAAAGTAATTAAAGATTGGTCGAAACCTACTAGTATTGTTGATGTGAGGAGTTTTCATGGTTTGGCTTCATTTTATTGGTGATTTGTGAAGAACTTCAGTTCTACAGTTGCACCTTTAACCGAATTGTTGAAAAAGGAAAGTGAGTTTTGGTGGAGCAAAAATGCACAAAAATCTTTTGAGTTGATTAAAGAGAAGTTATGTATTGCTCCTGTTTTAACACTTCAATATTTTGCTAAGACATTTGTGATAACGTGTGATGCTTCTTAAGGTTGGAATGAGGGCTATGTTATTGCAAGAAAGAAGACTTATTACATACTTTAGTGAAAAGTTAAATGGTGTATGATTGAGTATTGTTGATGTGAGGAGTTTCCATGGTTTAGCTTTATTTTATTGGTGATTTGTGAAGAACTTCAGTTCTATAGTTGCACCTTTAACCGAATGGTTGAAAAAGGAAAGTGAGTTTTGGTGGAGCAAAAATGCACAAAAATCTTTTGAGTTGATTAAAGAGAAGTTATGTACTGCTTCTGTTTTAACACTTCAATATTTTGCTAAGACATTTGTGATAACGTGTGATGCTTCTTAAGGTTGGAATGAGGGCTATGTTATTGCAAGAAAGAAGACTTATTGCATACTTTAGTGAAAAGTTAAATGGTGTATGATTGAACCATTTAAGAAAGAGTTCTATGTTTTAATTCGAGCTCTAAAGGTATGACAACACTACTTATTACCAAATGAGTTTGTTGTACACACTAACCATGAATATTTAAAGTATATTAAGGGTCAAAACAAGTTGAACCGAACACATGTTAATGTAGTTGAATGCAAGGTTGATGGGTTTATGAAGTCATTTCCATGTGTCATCAAGTATTAGAAGGGACAAGTTATTGTAGTTGCTGATGCTCTTTCTAGGAGGTATCAATAATTTTTATATTGAATACAAGGTTGATAGGTTTTGAACAAGTAAATGATCAATATACTAATGATTCCTACTTTGCTAATGTGGTTGTTAAATGTACCTAACCTGTATGGGTTCTTTATGCATAAAGGTTACTTGTTCAAGATGGGCAAAATATGTATTCCTTCAAGTTATTTACGGGGTTTGCTTGTGCAAGCAGCTCATGGTGGTGGTTTTAATGATCATTTCAGTGAAAAGAAGACTGAGTGGCTAGAAGAACATTTCTTGGTATGTTGAAGAATGTTCGCAAAGTGATCAAGATATGTATTGTGTGTAAGAAGGCTAAGGGCAAAGAGAATGCATAAGAACTGTATATGTCATTGCCTATTCTAGAGCAGCTATGGATGGACAGTAACATGGACTTTATACTTGGATTGCCTAGAACACAACATGAAAATAATTCAATTATGGTTGATCAATTCTCCAAAATATCACATTTTATACCTTGCCACAAGACTGACGATACTGTAAACATTGTTGATTTGTTCTTTATAAAAGTTGTATGTTTGCATAGAGTCCTAAAAAATATTATATCTAATTGCGATGCAAAATTCCTTAGCTATTTTTGAAAGATTATTTAGAGGAAGCTTGGAATGAAACTATTATTTAGTATGCATGCCATTCGTAAATCGGTAGACAAACCAAGATAATGAACCAAACTCTTTCTTTTTTATTACGGGTTGTTATAAGTAGAAATTTAAAGAGTTACTTATTTGTATATTATAAAGTTTGTTTATAATTATAGAATATATGAAGTTATAAAATTTAATTTAGTAGTAAATAGTAAGTATTTTATTTTTAATTCTTATTGTACAATTCCCTTTCATAACTTATTAAAAAGATATTGTTTCACAAAGTATGCTGAATTATTATTATTTATTATTGTGAAAAAAAATGTTTTGAAAATGGAAACTTCAAATCACACTCGAAAGATATAAGGTGGGCTTCTCAGTATAGGCTTAAGTTCAATATAAGTGCTCATCCTGAAGGCCCTGGCCCACTTTTAGCAGTTAAACCCTTTTTCCTATCTTGAGTTGGTCTTTGCCCTATAACTTGCTCACCCGCACCGTCCCGTCTCGCGTTGCCTTTCACTCTCCGGTCTCTCTCTCTTCCCTCCCCTTCTCGAACGCGCGAAGAAAGAAAACTCTTCCCCGAACAATAACCTGACTCTCTAGCTTGCCATTCATTAAAGGAAACTATCTCTCTCCGAAGAAGACTAAATTCTTTTCTTCTTTCGTTCAGTGACTCACTGACTTAGGGTTAGGGTCTCATAAATTGCCTGCCAATTCACTTCTCTGTAATGCTTCAAAGTCCACTCGATATTCGCCAATGTACACTCACTCACAGCCTATGAACGTTCACAATCAGATCGCCTCTCCTGGCGTCGACGACGACCGGGCCCCCGCCGATTCCATCGACCATCATCATCACATTCACTACGAGGACGGCACCCCAACCGTCGTCGACGACGTCTCTCCCGAATCCGTCTACGTCAACGCCGGTGTCGCTGCGTCGGAACTCGGGATTCAGCCTAGTGATTGCTCCAGTCAGCTCACCTTGACGTTTCGCGGACAAGTTTATGTTTTTGATTCCGTTACTCCCGATAAGGTACGGTTTTTGTTCCTTATTTGTGAAAACAAATTATTTACGTTTTTTATCATATGAATCCGACACAGGCTACATTCTGAGGTACATGGTAATGAGAACAACGTCATCTCTGTGTATCCGAAACTGTGAATCTGAAAAGAAAAAGGACAATTAGGGTTTGGCTAATTGGCTTTTGGGAGATTTTTTAACATCATTGTATATTTTGTAATCTTTACAGGTTCAAGCTGTGTTATTATTACTGGGAGGATGTGAATTAACTCCTGGTCTGGAAATGACGCCTCAAAACCAAAGGGTATTTTCTCAATCATGAGAGTATTGGATGTTGATAGATTATGAATTGATCTGATTTATCTGCATTTTGTTTTAATCTAGGGTGTGGTGGACTACCCGTCACGGTGTACTCAACCTCAACGAGCAGCTTCATTAAGTAGGTTCCGGCAGAAGAGAAAAGAGCGATGCTTTGATAAGAAAGTTAGATATGGTGTCCGTCAGGAGGTTGCACTCAGGTGTGGCTATTTTCTTATATTCTGCCTTTATGATTGCTTAGTGCACTAGCTGCTGCTAAGGATACTGGTTGTAACAAAGTGTCAAATTCTCTTCTTGTTTAGAATCAAATCCAAAAGAAAAAAAAAATTGTGCACTTTTTTGGCTGTTGGCATTTTTTTAATCTCTTATTTCTCTTAACATTTCTCAGATGAGTGACAGATTGAGATTTATTCTTTTAACTGGTAGAATGTAATATTGTTGTGTTAGTTATGATTTTCACTTTGGAATATCATCATATTCCTTCCATTGCATTATAATTTACATCTACTGGTTTTTAATGTTTAAATAACTTTGAAAAGAGAAAGGTTCCGGTAATTTCATTAGTAACTATAAAGACTAAATAATATTCAGTTATGATCCAAATGCTGGACATAAGCATCTATTGTTATTGGCTGATAACAACAAATTGTGTTTGAGTTATTGAAACAACCGAGGCTGATGGACTCAGTGGTCTAAATCTTGCTAAAACACCAGACGTCATATGATGTTATTGTTGCATTCATATATATAGTAAATAGAAGAATGAAAATGATTTGTTTTTGTAATTTCAAATTTCAAAATAAATAAAAAAAAGAGCACCTAATTGTGCATCAATGTTTTTTATCCTTTTTTGTTTTAAGGTATCTATATGTGCTTGCATTTGCACACTCAAATCATAGTTTAGTTATTCATCATAAGCTTTCCTAAATATATGTGTTCCTCTTTTATGTTTATGCTTAAATTGTAGAAAGTATGATTCAGTGCTCAATTACCACCACTCCTGAGCAATTTATTAAAATTATTAAAAAAACCAAGAGTGCTCAGTAAAACATTGTGCCATCTAAGAGGAAACACTTGGATTCACACTGTTTTCTTTTTTTTTTTTGTTCTTTTTTTTGGTTAATTTTGTTCAATGTGATCCTTCCAAATTTAGTTATTTTCAAGGTTAGAATTGATGATTTGTCTCGGCTAACTTCTAACTTCGTGAGGGCTTATCACACATCAAATTGATGCTCGATTTAGTAGAATTAAATTCAATATTCTTGATTAAACATAAATAAGGCTTTAAGGACCAAAATTGACATAGGAAAGAATTACTAGGTTCTTTTTTTTTCTTTACCGTTGCAGAGGCATGCTTTTAGCATTTTTAGTCCCTTAGTTTTTTTTTCAATTTTTTTCGTTTTTAATTCTATTTTCTGAAGTTTTACATTATATTCTAGGTCTTCATTTTCTTTGCGTTGTATCCCTAAGCTTGAGAGAGCATCGTTGAAAAATGATGAAAAAGAGAAAGTGGTTGGTTTGTCCGATTTAGTGGGAAAAATGACCAAACTTGGTGTCAAAGTGTTTTCTCTCGATGAGAGGAGTGTCATTGAGATGTTTTTGGCCTTTCAAATTGCTTGGAAAAGTAGATCAAAGTTGAGGGAGGTTTTTTGTTTTCAGCCTGATTTTGTGTTTTTGAACCATTTTTGGGGTTTTTTGAGTTGGAGAATTAGTTTTGTGGGGGTTATGAGAGAGTTTTTTATGTGTTTGTAGGTGGAAATGGGTTGAAAATTGAGTTTTTGGGTAAAAAAATAGTTTGCTTGATTTTCAAGCCATCTCCTATTTTGAAAAAAAAATAAAATTAAAGGCTTAGGCGCGTGAGCTTGGGCTTGTGGGCCAACGTGCCTAAGCTTATTTTTAAAGGCCTAGGTGCACCAGGCCACCCAGGGTCGCGCTCTTGGCTTATTTTTTTTAAAAATTGTTTCTAATGATATTTATTTTCTTAAAAAATAAATTATTTAAAATATAATATAAATAATTTCTTTTAAATTTATAGGTTGATTAAGAATGTGTTTAGATATTATTATATGAAATTCCATTTTATTTTTGCTTTGTTCTTGAACAATTGTTCTTTTTGTACAGCCTATCATAATCATTTTTTTTTTCGATTGCTTTGTTGCGATCATTAATTTTTGTTATCCTATAATTAAAAATTAATGGTTTTAGAAAAACAAACTTAATAAACCAAATAAGGTCCATAACTTGGGTCACGAGTTTGACGGATTGACTTGTACCGATCTGATACGTCACTGCCTTAATATTGAAAAAAAAAGGATGTCTTAATTTTTTTTAAGTTAAGCTATGTTTTCACTGGTTTTTTGGGTTGCCTTTAGATTCGTTAAGTTAATTGGGTCACCTTAAGTCAACTCCTACATGTTTTAATTTTAGACTCGGGCTAGCTAAGGATTTGGGTTAGAGGGTTTCATGGATGGCCAACAAAGCCATATTGAATGCCGCTTTCAAAAAGTTCATTGTGACAACGCACAATTATTGTATTGTTATTATGTCTTTAATACACTCGCATTATAATGGTGTTATTTTTTTTAGAATTGGAACTTGCTTTTGAAATAATGAATGAATGTTGTCTAAGAAACAAATGTTTTGTTGATTTTTTTTTTTAAATAGAGCACGATGATGAGCTAAATGAGTTTTAGTTAGAGAGCTATTTTTTTCACTAGCTTTTAGTTTTTATTAAAGGAAAATTACCTTTAATATCCTATAGTTTAATGTGAATTACACTTTGCTTTTTTAGTTTGAAAAGTTACGCCTTACATCCTATAGTTTTAAACACTACATACCTTACATCCTCTCACAAGCATGTCAAAAATAGTCAACAAAAATTGTTAGATTATTTATAGGATTGCTATTATTTTTTTTTAAAACAACTAAAGATACCTAGAGCGAAAAAATAACGAAAATACCACTCAAACTCAAATTGGTTGTTGCTTAATTTTTTTAAAAACTAGCCATTACTTATTTAACAATAATTACAACAATGCCATAATTTACATATATAAGAACATTTCTCCCCTTTTCTCATGTCACTACTAGCCAATTTCACCAGCAAATTAGCCCCTTCCCACACCTTTTACAACATCAACAAACATCACACTCTCATCAATTTCAGTTGCTGTCACCAACAAATTTTAGCCATTCCCCACACCTTTTCTAGCAACAACAAACTTCACATTTCCCTCACCATTTTCAACTACTAGAAATATCAAATTGCTGACCAGCCAAAATCTTACATTTCATTCCTGCAATTTCTCTTAACAATTCGAACCACAACAACATCAAAATCCATACTTTCCACCACCATTTACATCATTTAGAGTCAACAACCAACTCATCAACATCTAAATTGTCCAACAATAAAACAAATCCATACTTTCCACCACCATTTACATCATTTAGAGTCAACAACCAACTCATCAACATCTAAATTGTCCAACAATAAAACAAGCCAAACTGTGTAACAATCAAGCAAGCCAAACTATATTATTAATGTTGAAGAAATGAAATATAGTCAATGTATTGCTTATATACCATACGAAACACTATAAAAACATGCAAAAACATTTATAATTGACATATAAATATCCGAAGCATGCAAATAACAAGCGTGCACATAATAAACACCCACAAACATTTAAAATTGACATGGTACCTAAAATGATCCACAAATATTCCATCCATCATAAAACACTTAACAATATAAACTATCAACAAATCTTAAATTTCAAAAGGCAACAATCTTCATCTATATTCCTCAAGGGATGCATCTAGTTTGGGTTGAGTGTTGAGAGGATACATCGGTTTATAGTTTAAAAAAGACATTGATAAGTTAATGTAAAGTTTTGAATAATAATGATAATTCATAATGCATATTTAGATAAAGACATTGATAAGTTAATGTAAAGTTTTGAATAATAATGATAATTCATAATGCATATTTAGGTGAATCTCCTGTGTTTGTATTGTGGGTTGAGAGGAAGATGTGTCAGCACCATTACGTTCACCCATGCCAGCTCTTCCACCTCATGAATCTCCTGTCCATCTTGTAGCATTATCGTTTCCTCTTCTAGAACCACTGGTTCTTCATGTAACAACATTGGTGTACTATTCCAATAGCTTTTGATCCTCTTCTACTAGCATTGGATCCCCTAGATCCCCTCTAAGAACTAGTGGACCCTCTTCACCACCACTATCGGATCCTCTCCCACCTCTAGATACTCTAAAACTAGTAATCTATTCAGCAATATCTCTTTGACATGTCCTTGAATTATGGCCATGCTGGTTACAAATGTTGCGCCCAAGTGTAGAAGCCCCTTTTCCTTACAGTATCATATTGATCTTCTCCTTCTTCCTTGCGTCTATTTTTCCTTTGTTTATCCACACTCCTTTTGAGGTCTGGTGGTAGAACAATGACATCTCTTTTGGTAGGAACTATGTCTGCTTCTGGTAAAGGGTTATATTAATCTCAGAGTATGTTTTCCTTAATTTTTCAATTGTTTAGCACAAATGGCACAAATGACATAAATCATCTCTGTTTAGCACAAATGGCATAAATCTTCTGTCAATTATCTTGTGATGCGCATAAGGCACCATATGTCTACGAGAATTGTCATTCACCATAAGAGCATTGTTGTTTATCCAATTCAACACAAACTCTGTTTGGTTGTATTCATAAGAAGAGGCTGGAATAATTCCCATGTTTCTAGCTTTCTCAATAGATCTATCAACCAATTTTCTAACACAGGGAGTTGTCTTTGTTTCCCAAGATATAGCTTGTGCATATCTATCATGAAATCTTGCCATAGTTTCGACCTAATTTTCCCAAGTAACAAAACAATTGACATACTCCTGTACTTCTTAATCTAACTATTGAAAGACTGCCAAATTGTTTATTACATTTTTCACCTTTTTTTCATGGTCAAATAAATGCTTAGCTCATGTCTCATGAGGGATGTGATTCAACTAATTGAAAGCTTCTTTGCAACATCCTTAAATGTCCTTTACGTAGCTTTTGAAATTGAGGCTTGTATGGGCTTTGAAGCACCCCAAAACCCTATTTTCACTCCCAAGCCTTTTGAAGCTTGTATAGGCTTGTATATGGACCCTTGAGATGGCATCCATCAATCTCAATGAATGACTTACATCCATTAACAAATCCTTCATTCATTGCTTTCAAACATATATAAACTCGTTGGAACTTCCATGGTGAATGCACATTGCAATTGTAATTAGGGTGGATTGTGTTGCTTCAATAATTGGATATATCTTGGGAGTCTCTTAAAAGACTCCTTATAGCTTCTTTTAACAAACCTTTTGCCTTTGTCATGGCCCTCCAAATTGCATAGGGTGTGGTTTAATCTCATATCTATCATCCAAATTGTATCCAAGTCTTCATTTGAGATGTTAGGATCAACATTGATAACTAGTAGTAGCTTCCTAGATGTTCAAGTTGAATTTGCAGCTTTTATATTGGTAGGCCGAATACAACTATGCTCATCTCTTAATGATTTTACCATGAATTGATAGCTACCAGGAAGGAGCTAAGCATATATATGCCAAGCACACCCATCAACCATACATTTGACTCTAACCTTCTTTTTCTAATTGATATATCTTTTTACATGATATTCATGCTTAACTTCATATTCTCTTAACACATCCTTGAAGCGTTTTACATTAGTGAACAATTGATATTCTTCAAACTTAATTGATCCATCCTCTCCAATCTTAAATCTCTTACATTTAAAACCTTGAGTAAGATCCGCCTTGTTTTTTACTTCTTACGCTTACATCCTCATTATCTTGATATCTTCTTCATCACTGCTATTACTCAATTCATTCTTGAAACTAGATGCACCATCCACATCAGCATCAGCTTGTAAGTTGTCAATCCACTCATCTTCATCTACGTTAACAAATTCAAATCCTTCCTTGTTTGAAGGAATGTAATCATCATTGATATCCTCTTCACCATCCATATCAGCACTCATAATATCCTCCCGCATCATCATTATCACTCACATCAGCTCCCATATCACCTCCCATGTCAGCACCCCCATTATCACTAGCACCACCAACATTAGCACCCACATCATCATCGTAATCAACAAGTAATGTTATTTTATTGCTTTTATAATCATCATTTCCAACAAAATATTTAATAGACATATTGTCATTGTGTTTGCTTGTATAACACTGGGGCATTCTCATTGTGATAGGAGCAACATCATGATCAACATCAATATGCAAATGAATTTCTTCTTTCCCTTCTTGTTCATGCATGCTCAACACTTGTAATGTCGAGGCATCGTAAAAAAATGTATTTCCTTTATCATCCCTTGTCTAAAAGCCATGTTTGTCTATGTCATATATTTGCTTGCAAAAAAATAGTATGTCAATGTAAGAGATATATTTATAATATATATCTTGCATAACATACTTTGCTGCCATGATGAACAATAACAATTGGCATTTTGTAACATGCAAGGATAAAGCATGAGTTTATTAAACAAAGAAAATTCAAATTAGAGATTTTTGCATGGTAACTCGTAAGCTACAATATGAATTTTCTTTAGGCTTTCCAAACATAGCAACTGGTTATGCTCAATAAAGCTTAGACAAAGATAAAAATCAATTGAACTCTTTTAAGTAAATATCTTACATTTAGGATTTTGGTGAACGGTAACACTATTTGTCGGTTTCTTGTTTTTGTTTTTAGGGATTTGAAAGATGCTGTAGTGATTGCTTTTCCACCACCAAAAACATGTTTGAGATTCTAATATTCTTTCAGTTTTGTAAAAGAATTGAATTTCTTAGGGTTTTTTCATCCATCAGGATTAATGTTTTCCGCTCCTAAAATTTTGATTTTCTTTAGTTGAATTGAGTAATTAACAATGTTTCACAGACAACAAATGCACTAACGATAACAATAATCAAGTAAATAGCAATTATCTCGATTCGATTTAAAAAGGGAACATACCTGTTCCTGGTCTCTTTAATGTAAGCAATGAGAGATTCCCACCACCTATGTTCTATTAGCCCCATTACATGAGACAAAACTTGTTAATAACAGATTTCAAGAAATCATGCTTGATCTTTTGTTGTTTAAGTGAAATAATCGTGCTTGATTTGAGACAGAGAGAGAGAGAGAGAGTGATAGATGCAGTTCATGAGAGAGAGAGATTTGTGTCGTTTGTTCTGTCATTTGTGAGTTTTCAGTTATAATATATATAAAGGTAAGATGAACATATCACCTGATTTGAAATTCTGCATTGATCCAGGATGTAAAGTGTAGTTTTTCAAATTATACAGGTGAAGTGTATTTTGCACCAACTATAGGATGTTAAATGTAATTTTCTTATTAAATAATTAGAATACAAAAAAATGTTATATTTTTTAAATTAAAGATATTAATAAGAAAAAGGAAACTTTTATTAACAAATAATTTTGTTTTCATGGAATTTAAATTATTAATCTTATAAAAAATATTAGTGCCATGTAATTAAGTTAAAAAAATTAAAGGGTTTCTATATCTTTATTTGTGCGATTGTGTTTGGTTAGTGTTAAAATCTATGTGGCATTTGTTGGTGTATGTGATCCCCAATCTATTTTATTAAAATGAATGCATTAGATTTTGAGTCAAGTATCAAGATTTTTCTTGTTGCTTGAAAATATGTTATCACCATGTCAAAAAAAAAACTGGCTTGACCAATGGCATAGCACGGGCCAATTATCCAATGTTTTCTGTAAGTGATGAAATCACACTATTGATTTTGTAAAAGTATTAAAAACTTAGCAAGTGTCAGGAAAAACAAACTGAAAGGAAAATACTGTCTATGGTCGTACAATAGTCTTTTTAGTTCTACTATTTGTCTATTTTTGAAAACTTGGTGCTAATAATTTGTAGCAGAGAGACATAGTTTGAGAGGAAAATACCATCCACATTCATTGCACTACATAAATGAGAAGTGGAGAAGCGATGTGTATTGTTGCTTTTATGGAGTTTGATTATTCAGGAAACCTGAACTGTCATCTGGAAATACAATCTGAGAGGAAAAGTTGGCCTTTGAAGGACCACTACATCCTGATCTTCAAAAAATCTACTTTTGGTGATTTGAGGGGAAACCTGAACTGTTGCTTTTATGGAGTTTGATTTTTCAGGAAACCTGAACTGTCATCTGGAAATACAATCTAAGATGCAAAGTTGCAATAGCCTTTGCAGGACCACTGCATTCTGATCTTCTAAAAATCTATATTTGAAGGTTCTCTTTTGTGATGCTTGATAATTGTATGTGCAAATGCAGTAATCATATCAGTAATCAGCAGGTCCTGGAAATTCCTAAACCATTGATGTAGACTAGCACCTAAAAAGTTGTGTACACTTGGTACACATTTTAAGATGAAACAATTATTCATCCCTCATGTAAATGTTTGATTAAGGTGGGGTCTTAAGTCTTATTCTGTGCATTGCCAGTGTGTCAGGAATATGACCAGTACACATTGAATGTAGCTTTTTGGCCATCTTCATCTGCTTGCCTTTTTAAATTCAACAGGACAATCAATTTTTTTGGATGATAGGTTATCTAGACAATGCTGAACAAAGTGCTTTCATCAATTAATTGTTTATTTCTTTCTTCTTTTTTTCATTGGTAATTCTCTTGCCTGATTAACAACTTGAAAAGAAAAAGGTTTCCTGCTTATCTGATTAACTATGGTGGTAAAGAATTCGTAATTTTATGGACTGTCTGCTGCTGTTGATGCCTGCACATTAAGGATCTCTCTCTCTCATTTTCTTACTGTATATGTATGACTACATCAGGATGCAACGGAATAAGGGTCAATTTACTTCTGCCAAGAAGTCTGAGGGAGGATATGGCTGGGATGGTGTTCAGGATTCAGGACTAGATGATAGCCAACAAGAAACCTCGTAAGTTGCTATATCCTTAATTAGTGAAATATATCCTGAAAGGACTTTTATTGCTTACTTGGTTGAGTAATCGTATCTTTTGTGTCCTTGTCTAGGTGTACGCATTGTGGCACTAATTCAAAATCCACCCCAATGATGCGGCGTGGTCCATCTGGTCCAAGGTCACTTTGCAATGCCTGTGGGCTTTTTTGGGCAAACAGGGTATCTATTCTATTGAACTCTATAAAATGTGGACATACGCATGCTTTCATAACTCGTCCCTTTTTATATTGTTATTGCTTTCGTGCAAAGTGTGTGTATACATTCTCAGTGCAGAGATAAGGGCCAGGCATTTGCTATTTGGAAAAAAATAATGATTGTTTAGTATCTATTGTTATGTTTGCCATTTATTATCAAGTCAGTACAATAGCTTTCAGTTCTGTACATACTGTGTGAAAACTTGCATGTGATTGTTTGATGGATATTGTGTTTGCTTGTCCCTTCCCTCCCTTTCAAATATAGCTTGTCACTGTTGATTATGGTTGGAAGTTTAGGTATATGTTGATACATTGCCATTGATATAAGAGTCAGACTTTTATTTTTGTGCACATCCTCTTAATTGCATATGATGCAGACAGTTTGATAAATGATGGATTGATAACAAGGTCAAGATAATAATACTTTCATTTTTGTAAATCGTGTGTCAAAAAGGAATTGACTTAGAAATGCTAATGGAATGAGTGGAGGAAAGAAAATTTACAGAGAAAAAAAAGAAGATTTAATAACCCAGGAGGAAAAAAACTAGATGTTATAATTCACCAAATAATATTGGACTATGTAGGAGGTGGAATTAGGGATGAAAAGAAGCCCAGTGGCTGCAAGCTTGCTGTTCAAGACTCTGAGCATGGCAGTGTCGGGCAAATAAAATTTTATGAGCTCAAAAGCAATGAGATTGTCTGGTGACTACCTGGCAAGCTCATGAGTCAAGATACAGTGAAGCAAACAAGCCCTCTGATATGAGGCTTTAAAATAAGCTTGTGTTAAAGCCCATGCCATGCTTTAATGTATTTGTAAGGTGGAGGGTGGGAACACTTACAATTGGTAGTCATATCAACTCTTGAATTTGGATTATGTCTAGATCTTCTAGGGTCATCAGCTGGTTTCTGTCAATTCACGGAAGTGGTCATTTTTATGAAGTGATGAGGGTTTTTTGTTTTGGTGGGATTTATGCTTAAAAAGAATTAGGTCTACTGAGATTGTTTTTGGCTTCTCAAGAACTTTGAATTCTAGCCATTGCAATGAAGCATAATACCAGATAATGGAGGTGGTGTAGCTATAGCTTATTGAAGAAGGATAAGGGCATCCTGTTGGGTGATTTGGAAAATGTTCGGAATATATGAAGCTGGGTTAGTGAGACAAGAAGTGTGATCTATGATAGCATGTAAGAGTAAGAGGAGGTCTAGGGTTAGATTAATATCTAGAAATAAGATTCACTGTATTCGCAACGAGGTTTGCCAATTTGGAGTTTGGATACACATTTTGTTATGATGGTGAGGATAGAGTGTGGACTATGGAAGTGCATCACTAGGTGAGATCATCAGTGATACCATATAATGCTTTGAGGTTTGCCCCTCGACATCCTTGTGTGGATATGCATTATTTTGGAATTAGACTCCTGATTCGATGGTTTTGGCATGTATGCTTTACTGTTTTAAACCATCTGATTTTAACCATTGCTTTTTGTGTGGAAGTCTGTTCTTGTTTGCTGCACTTTAACTTCTATCTGCATGCTACAATTCACTGGAAATTTGTCTCAGCTGTAATGCTCTCTCAAATAATGCTCACCTCACCAAAGTGCAATCCTTAGCTTGGTTTCATGCCCATCCAATTGACTGATGCATCCGTTAGTTGTTGACCTTAAATAAACAGAACATTATGCAACCCGCCTTACTCAAACAACAGACATTGAATTCTGCATTTGACTTATAAAACTCTGCAGGGAACTTTGAGAGACCTCACCAAGAAAACGGATCATTCTGCTACTCTGATTGAGCAGGTATACTCCTTATCTGCATAAAGTTGTATAAGTATCTTCATGCAATGTAAATGTGGTTCTTGTCTTCTTCTTTTTCAATTCATTTAGGGTGAAGCTGAAGCCAATGATTCGGACTCTGGAACTGCCATTGATACAGACAACAATCTTGTTACTTACGCAAATGGTGGTGATACAGCCTTAATAACAGAGCATTGACTGTGTTTCTGAGTTGCATTTAAAGAATGGCTATAGCAGTCGGCATCAATTAAAGTTGAAGGTTTTCTAGTAATTAATTCCAGCTTGTCCAGTGGAATGTACAGATGTTATAGTGCCATCATCATCAATACATGAAGTTATCTCGTCCTTACCTTTGTAGTGCATGAGATTTACCTCTATAGGATTCTACTCTGGATGTATCACATAGAAGTTTCGATGATGTAGCTTGCTGGTTATATATAGTACCAAATGCTTTAATTAATACTACCAAATACTTTAATCAATATGCTTTAATTAATACTACCAAATGCTTTAATCAATATGCAAATAACTTCACGCGATCACACGTGGGGCTTTTCCATTTTCTTGAAATGAAGACACTCAGGGAAAGAATAAACGAAGGTTTTCTTCAATATCCGAGCCCATTCGTACGACCTCGGAAGAAGTTGTCACCTTAAAAAACAATGTCAGCTTCACCGGAACGCTAGCCGCTCTCCATGCCATTTCTAAGGTTATGGTTGGTATGAATTATTAATTTTTCTATCTGAGTGTTGTTACTTTGTTTTTACTATTAAAATACATGAATTTTTATTCCTTTTAAGTTCAATCTTTTAATTATTTATTTGAGAATATTTCAATTGATGTATACCCTTACCTTTAGTTTCTTTGTTAATCCAAAATCTATTTATTGTTATTTTTTAATTTATTCAATTCAAAAATTAAAATTAAAATTAGTATTCCTTAAGAAATAGATTTTAGATTCATTCAATTTCTTAAAGTTAAAAAATTAGCAATAGAAGTATAAATCTAGAATATGGTTTATTGTGATACTCCATCACTATTTATTAGTTTTTTTTTTAATAAATTTCCCATATAAAGTCACTAAGTGGAAACATCAATTATTAATTAAAAAAAAATACTAAATTAATAAACTATTGGAAGTTGAGACAAATTAAATAAAAAACTAAGAGCATAGACAAAAATAAAAATAAAAGTATTATAGAAATAAACTAGATAGGTGGCACTTTTCATTGAAGGATGATATTAAAGTCAACATGTTTTAAAGCAAAAATAATTATGTGACTCAAGTTATAAATCTTAATACTAAAAGATAGATAAAATGAAACTGAAAAAAAAAAATGCCCCAATCAAATCCGAGAAAGTATGATAAAATTATAATTCAGATCATGAGACTATGATATTTTTATAGAAAACAT
>Ga0307517_10007837_pt1 | contig 15473 bp, 16 predicted proteins | sample 23_EM_MG_FD_194515 | JGI IMG/M metagenome (GOLD analysis project Ga0307517, IMG submission 194515) | Populus trichocarpa ectomycorrhiza microbial communities from riparian zone in the Pacific Northwest, United States - 23_EM | ecosystem: Host-associated > Plants > Roots > Unclassified | place...
GGGTTGATATAAAAAATAAAAGTTAAAATTTGTAAAAAAAAACATTTTTTTAATGTATTTTTAATTAAAAATTGATTTCAAAAAACACTTTGCATCGCAGTTGAAGCACAAGCTGTAATTGATTGAAGGGCAAACATAATCAATAGCCATCTCTTCTATATATATGACTAGGGCAACATACAATAGTTACTGTATAGCACACTACGCATGATAAATATATACAAGGAAAGTACAATATTTTCTATATTACAACACATCTCATAATACACCCCCTCAAGCTGAAGGTGGGTGAACCACATGAAGCTTGGACCGTAAAGAAGCAAAAGCAAAGTGGGGAAGTGGTTTAGTAAGAACATCAACTAATTGGTCTTTGAAAGATATAAAGCGAATCTGTATCTCGTTTTTAACCACTCTATCACGAACAAAGTGATAATCAACCTCAACATGCTTTGTACGTGCATGAAAAATAGAATTAGCAGACAAATACGTAGCACCCAAATTGTCGCACCAAATGGTGGTAACAGAACTGGGAGAAAAACACAAATATGTTGGAAGATAACGAAGCCAAAGAACCTCAACAGTACCATCAGCTAATGCATTATAATCTGCTTTAGTGGAGGAGTAAGCAACAATGTGTTGCTTGCCAGATTTCCATGAAATGAGAGTGGTGCCGAGAAAGACAATGTAGCCACCCGTAGACTTCCGATCATCAAAACTCCCCGCCTAATCAGCATCAGTAAAACCATGAAGGGATAATGAGGAACCACGAGTAAGGTGAAGACTGAAGGAAGATGTACCTTTCAAGTATCGTAGTATATGTTTGACAGCCGCCCAATGACTCTCAGTAGGAGCATGCATAAATTGACAAACCTTATTGACAACATAACATATGTCTGGTCTAGTAAATGTGAGATACTAAAGAGCATCAACAATTTGTCAAAAAAAAGTGGGGTCTGAGAATGGCTCACTAGTCAAGAGGCCACTTTAGGAGGCAAAAACCGATGTATCAATAGGCTTGCAGGATGACATACCAGCATGACTCAGGATATCAAGAGGATATTTGTGCTGATTAAGCATGAGACCCACATTGGCGGGAGTGACCTTAATCCCCAAGAAATAGTGAGCAGTACCCAGATTTCGGAGTTTGAATTCTGAACTCAGCAGGGTAATAAGGCGTTGAATCAAAGTGGAGTTACTACCAGTGAGTAGAATGTCATCCACATAGACAATCAAATAACAGATATCATGATTCACATCCAGAATGAATAAGAAAGTATCAACCTTGGAAGCGCGGAAGCCAATTGATAGAAGAAAGTCACCCAGTCATTTGTACCAAGCTCGCAGAGCTTGTTTTAAACCATAAAGAGACTTGTAAAGGCGACACACATGAGTTGGCAGGACAGGGTCGACAAACCTTGTGGGTTGTTGCATATAAACAACCTCCTGAAGTGAACCATTGAGAAAGGCATTATGAACATCAAGTTGGCGAATCTACCAACAATTAGAGACAACAATGGCGAGGACTAGACAGACAGTAGTTGGTTTAACAACAGGACTGAAGGTTTCTGAGTAGTCAATACCTTCTTGTTGAGTGAACCCTCACGCAACCAAGCGTGCCTTGTGGCGTTCAACAGTACCATCAACTCGACACTTGATTTTGTAAACCCATCAACAACCAACAACATTCATAGAAGGCTCATATGGAACCAAGGACCAAGTACCATCGGCATGTAAAGTTGTAATTTCAGATTTCATAGCAGAATGCCAACACAGAAAACGGTCAGCTTCTTTGAAAGACAAAGGTTCACGAGCAGAGGAATAGGTTACCCGTGAGGTGGGAGGCAGTGGAGAGGCAGACACCGAGCTCAAGTTGACAGACTTGTGCTATCGGGGATGCAGCACCAGGGGGTGCTGTCGGGAAACCAATGTAGCAGGAGAGTCAGAAGGCCTGATGGACGGTTACTGTTGTGGAATGGAGTAGCTGGAAAGATCAATACAGAGATCTAAGCCCGGTGGTGACTGTGCAGGGACCTGTGAAGGAGGTGCAGGGCCTGACGGGGTAGCTGGTGGCGTAGCAGAAGGAGGAGAATCAGATGTTATGATGTCCGAAGCAGTAGAACCTGAACCTGCAAAATGATCAAGAGACATAGTTGCAAATGGTGATAAGGGGACCGAGGTGTGTGTCGGGAGGGTTGGTGTTTATGATGGGTTGTGTGATGGGAAATATGTTAAGGTATGAAGGTGAGAGATAAAGGCCGACTGTGGGTTAAAATGGGTTGTGGCAGGAACATGATCAGACTCAAGAAATGGAAAGGAATTTTCATGGAAGCGGATATGATGAGAGATGTAAATACGATTAGAAGACAAGTCAAGATAACGGTAACCTAGATGACATGAACTATAACCTAGAAACGCACAAGGAGGAGAGCGACAATCTAACTTATGAGCATTATATGGTCGGAGGAACGGAAAACAGAGACATCCAAAAGTACACAGGAAACCATAATCAGGTGGTTGATGAAACAAAGTTTCAAATAGGGATTTGTTTCATAAGATCGATGTTGGCATATGATTAATAAGATAGACAGAGGTTTCAAATGCATAATTCTATAATTTTAGAGGTGCCTTATAGTGACCAAGCAGGGAAAGACCAGTTCCGACAATATGATGGTGACGACGCTCAACAATACCATTTTGTTCATGCGTATGTGTACATATGATGCGATGATGAATACCAACAATTTTCAAGAAGGAATTTAATTTACAATATTAACCACCCTAGTCAGTTTGTACTGATTTTATTTTGCGAGAGAATTGTTGTTCAACCAAAACTTGAAATTGATGAAACACATTAAACACATTAGATTTGACACTAAGAGGATAAAACCAAATAAATTTTGTGTGTGCATCCACAAAGATCGCAAAATAACAGAAACCATCAGAAGATAAAATAGGGGCAGAGCCCCAAAGATCACTAAAAACTAGTTCAAGAGGAGCATATGTTTTGTGACCCATAGGTTCTAATGACAGACGCGATGATTTTCTTAACGAACATGCTGGACATTGAAAATTTAAAGGATAAGACGTACAAGTGACCTTTTTATTTGATGTTAAGAAACTTAGAACCCGGGAGCTTAGGTGATCGAGTCGACGATGCCAAATATCAGCAGAGGTGGATAAACTAGCAGACAAAAAAGCCTGGGGCATAAATGTGGCGGAAGACTCTGCAAGGATGTAAAGGCCATCTTTACTCTAACCGAAAAGCAGAACCTCCTTGGTCATGAAATCTTTAACATAGAAAATAGAATAGTGAAATTCAAAGAAGACAGTTTTCACGGCAAAATTGTTGAACAAATAAGAGTTTTTTTTTAAATTTTTAGAATATGCAAGACATTAAACAAGGCCTAACCAAGAAGAGTATAAGGGAAGGAAAAATAAAGACACAAATTGTCCAACCGAGTTAGCTTATTGTGGCTATGGCTATGTCCATTGCCCGGGTTATAGATTTCATGTGTTAACCTGGGTTAGTACAATATGTTGTCTTTTCATTTCACTACCTAAAATATTTTTTTATGATTTAGTCATTTAACAATCTATTATTTCATATTTAACTTAGGACTAGGTTGAGGTTAAAATAATTACGGCGTGAATTCTTTTTTAATCAGATGACCAGTTCGCTCTTGGCCATAAGGTCAAATAAGTCACACCAATTTGTTTGTACCTTTTAACAGATATGGTGGTTGATTAATCTGATATGATATTTTGGTCAAGTTTTTTATCCTTATATTAAATATTTTATAAATGAATAAAAAAAATAGAACTCACATCTTTTTAATACAATAATTGGTTTTTCATAATTCAGCATGCAATGAAGCACTAGCACCAGGCCTTGTTAAGAGACTAATTCCCATTTTGAATGTATTATATATATGTTATATGATTATTATTTTTATTTTCATTAGGATAAATATATTTTTTACCAAATTTTTTATATCAAAATCAAAATTTTTTTAGTCAAGTTTTATTAGACAATTTATCCAAGATTAGCGTGTTATTAAAAATAATTCTTTTTCATATCCAAAGTAAAGTTTTCCTTCAATAAACAAATTATTTATAGCTTGTATAATCCATATGAGTTCCCAAATACATATATTTTCATCACAAGTTACACCAATACCTTTTTTTGACAAGAAATGTTTCTTTACATAGCGTCTCATGCAAACTTAAGAATCTTATACCTCCTAATTCGTACCATGCACATTCGGGAGTACTCTCTTGTATACGTTCTTTATTTATTTGACATTCTTGCACCATATGTGTCTTTTTCTATAATGGAATTGGAGGGTGTTCGTCATAACCCACGTCATTTGAAAGGCGATGAATTTATTTTCAACATGGGTTTTAAAGTAATATTAGAGAAATGGAAGGTAAATTCAAGTTTATATATATAGAGTTTTTCCCCCAACTACAACCAACCACAACAGCATACAAGGTGGTGACAGGGGGAGTGGAGGATAAAAGAGGTGGTTGTGCCGTCAATTGCTGGCCAGAATCATGATTAGGAATAGAATTTGGAGGAGTAACGATCATGATTAGAAATGAGAAGTACAAGGACCTTCTAACAGAATATTTTTGACGTAGTGCTAGCTAGTGTAGTGGCACCGTTATATGAGAGATAGAGAGATGCCCATTAATCTTAGCTCATAATCACCACTGATATATATTGTGTTAGCAGGTGGCTTGCTTACTCAATTCGTGTCATCATCAATGGTAATATTTATAAAGGAGTATATGAAAATAAATAAATAAATATTGTTCTGGTAACCTAGCTAGTTAGTTAAACGTGGGATTGACTTGACTTCAATTATTTAACACAAGTGATCACGTCATCGAGCCCCACTCTATATCTTTTTTACTTTAATTTTTTAGAGAGATTCTCTTGATTAGATTATTGTTAAATTAGTACTTATATATCATATGCTATGCACAAACCATTTTTAAGTTTTTTTCTCTTGTTATTTTTAATTTAAACTTGAAATGGTATACATGACCTGCATCCTTATTTTGGTCTACTAGCTAAGAAAATTTGAAAATTTGATGAAAAAACTTAACTACAAAAACTTTAGGTAAAATAATAAAATTTATGTTTTTCATGTTTCAAAATGTGATATATAAAGAAATTATGATTGAAAAACTCAATATTAAATAAAATATCACGTTTATAAAATATAAATTTTTTATAAAACACAATATTAAGAAGGCTAAGATTTAATTTCACGGCATGTTGTGATTTTAAATCATGATTTAGAATCATGAAAGGTTAAAATTGTATTATTTTATTAATTTTTTTTAATTTATATTATTTCATTAATATATATTTTTAATTTACTGTGCTATTGTTTTTCAAAATCTGAAACTGCTGGTTAGCTAAGAGGAGTGAGATAAGTTGTTGAAATATCGTTGTTCAAATTTCTACATTCATAGGTCACTAGCCAGATCCATGGCTTTCATTTTAATTGACATTTGAGCCAAACCAGCAATGTACTTGTCTAGAATTATCTGACCTGCAACGATATAAACCTAAATTTCTGGCCATCAAAAAATAAACACGCAAAGTGACTTTGACTATATTGTACCACATCAATTGTGTTGGAGAAAAATTTATATTTAAATAGATAAGTTATATAATAGTTATATTGTATTATCCTGTTTAGTTTTGCTCTTTAAAATGTTTGGCCCAGTTCACCTTGACTGTAAGAAAATACAATAAGAACCATTTCTGGAATCTTATTTAATGGTCTTACTTTTTGATGAAGTTTGAATTTTATCCGATGAGCTTGAAGGCCAAGCCGAGGCCTGGAATAAAATTATTAATCCCCTGATTTTAACAATCTAATCTATCTTTTCTTGGTAAAATGACTGATAGATTATGCTCCATACTCGTAAAAATCTCATTTTTAGAGTTTTGAAACTCTTTGATGATTAAGTCAATCTCATATAAGAAAAAAAATAATTATTCTTTTAGAAGAAAACCTTAGAAATAGATATATATCATTTGTAGTGGAGAAAAATCAAACCTGCTTTGAGGAGATTACCTTGGTCCATTTTTATAGCTTTTGAGGTCCCCTCCTTTTCATGGAAGGGAAAAAAGATTTACATATCCGCCTGATATTTTTGTCTTGTCAGGATAAAGTATCTTTGATTCATCAGAGTAAAATATTCATAACTCGTTAGTGTAAAATATCTCTGACTGTGCATCTGACGGTTCACCAGACCCACACATGCCTGGGCTCAGTGCTTGGTTGAGCCCAGAGAAGGTGGGTGTGGCGGTTCACCAAACCCATACATGTTTAGGCTTAGCGTTTGGTTGAGCCTAGGGATGGTGGTTCTGGCGATTCGCGAGACCCATGCATATCTGGGTTAATCGCTTGGCTGAGCTTGGGGATGGTGGGTCTAGCGGTTTACTAGACCTACACATATCTGGCCTCAACACCTGGCTGAGCCTAGAGATAATAGGTTATCACTCTAAAATTTATTCATTAGTTCAGAAGGGAGGACTTAGAAAAAAATAAAAATAAATCCATCAATAGCCCCCCAAAGCTTTGTGTATTATATTCAAAGATTTTAAAAATCTCCTGCCATCAGCAGATGAGAGCTGTTTTACCTTCTCTAAAAGATTTTGCATGTCCCATATAGGAGGACTGTTGGGATCTTCATGCTTAGGTGGCTTGTCTTTACTGGGAGAAGGTGTCCCTTGAGAAACAAAAGGGCGACTTGCATAAAATACGGTAATTGAGTGAACTTCTCGAGATCTATGCTAATTGTTGTTACCCATTTTTGGGTCTTCATATAAAAAAAATCAGAAAAAAGAAAGAAAAAGAAAATACAAAAAAATTGAAATTTTTTTGAAAGAAAATAAAAAATATATTAGTGAGAAGAATATACTAGAACACTAAGGAAATTGTTGAAAACCGGTTGAGAAAGATTAAAATATACAAGATTGGAAAATTTGACAGTGTATTTTTGACTGATGAAGGCCATATTGGCAAAGGAAAATTTAATTGGAGGAAGGCAATTCAAAATTAGATGTTTAAGGACTTAATTGGAATTTTTCAAGGTCTAATTGATTTTATTGATGGCTTGATTTCAAGAAGAACTGATTTTTTGAAGTCAATTTAGGCTTTAATTGGAAGAAATTAAAGTTTGGAGTCGAATTGCAATTTTTAAGAGTTAAGTTGGTCAAGTCAGGGGCTTAATTGCATAAATATTGAAGTTTGATGGATAATTAGGGACTTGATTGAAGAAATCCAAAACTAAAGACCAAATTGAAAAAGGTGCGTGAATGTAAGGGCTGAAATTGACCAAATCAAGGGTCAAATTGAAAAAATTGAAAGTTTGTTAGTCAATTAAGGTTCAAAATGCACAAATTCAGAACTAAGAACTAAAATGAAAATAACAGTTAAATTTGAAGCTGACAATTGAGTTTGGCAAAGGTGAAATTGCTTGAAAAGAAATTGAAAAAACAGGGACTCAATTTAAATTTCCTAAATCCCAAATTAAGAAACCTAAACGATGTGTTGTTCAGACCTTACGAAGAGAAGGTGAATGAAATGTCATTCGTCAGCTTGTACCTCTATTTTTATAGTTTTGGCTGATCGAGTTGGCAACATTAAATGCATGAATATGGAGTTATAGACCTCTAATTGAGCAAGGTTGAATCCAAATGAAAGGTGCGCACCCTCTATACCAGCTTTAGATCGTCTCAGGCGACGATGACATAATTTCTCTAACGAGGCATCAAAATAGGCAACTCAGTTAGCCTTGACGGTGCAATTACCATGCAAAAACTGATTTGGTTTTCTTGTGTTCACACACAAAAGCCCCTCAATGGGTTCTTATCAAGGGTTTACAACACTTTCCTCAAGACCATGAGGTCAGAAATGGATTCAAGACCTTCTAAAATCCTAGCAAAACCCTATAAATACCCTCCTCAAGATCAATAAAAAAAGGGTTGAAAAAAGAAAAGAAAGAAAGAAAGAAAAAAAATATATTGAAAAAGAAGCTAAGTGTGAAGGTTTGAGAGGTTAATAGAAAGTCTTCTCAAGTTTCTTAAGCTTAGTAAGTTTGTGAGAGGCAAAACTTTCCAAATGAAAGAAAAGAGAGAAAGTAGTTATTCTAGGTATATCATTTGATCCAAAAGCAGGCCCTTGTGGCCTACTTAAGGTGTTTTATTATATATGGTACAAATGAATTATCTATAAGTAAATGACATATAAAATTAACCAAATTTGTAATAAAAAAAATTATCCTGATTTCGATGTTACCTTGTTGCAGCGTGATTATCCCAAACCCTTATCACAACATTATCATTAGCTCTATCCTACTCAAATTTTTCCTTGTAGTAAAAATTTATAAAAAGAAAAATTTCAGTAATTTCATTAAAGTAAACGAATTAACTTTAAACCTTGAAAAACATACATCGACCTGCAATTTCCATTCAAGATGTTTGGAAACCTAGCTCCATTGAAACAATGGAATTTCCATCAACGATTTAAATGTCAATGTTATTATTTACGCAACCTCAGTATTTGTAAACCTGAAACTGGATAAATTTAATGTAATATTATTTTTTCAAAAATAATTAAACATGTCATTATGAAAGCAAAATAAACGTACATTGAAAGGTTGTCCCTCCATTGTAAAGGGACCCCCCTCTACGTTGCAACAACACACTTTATAAGGCAGCGTGTGAGTCGATGCATGTGTCTCAAGTGCCTTTTCTTGGTTGACACCTAATGATTCGTGGATGTCATTATCGCTGCTAGAAGAACTAGCAGGGATCCTGTGCTCACAACGTGCAATTGATTTTCCCTTATGCATCTACACAAATTTACAAAAACAAATAAACAATTTCAATTTTAAAAAAATGGGCAACACCTCCCCTATACAGGAAGCTACCTAAAATTTTTAATCTTACAAATAGACAACATTTATGCCACAAACCAGTTAATTTTATTCAATTTCTACAAACAATTTTGAATAATTCAATTTTGTAGAAAATTCTCTTTTTCTACTTGACAATATTTTTTATCCTAAATTTACAAGAATTTATTTTAAATGGAATACGTAAAATATAATAATTAAAATTAATCCTACACATTTAATTAAATATTAACAAAATTAAGCAAATAAAATAACTAAAATTCAACACAAAAAAATATTCTAAATGGAAAAAAATACAAAATAATAATTAAATTTAATCATATACATTTAATTGAAATTGAACAACAAATTTGAAAAAAAAATACCTATAATTCAACAAAATAATGAAAACCTATTTTAATAACAACTAAAATTCAACACAAATATTACTTCATAAAATTATAAAATACAAATAATTGAACAAAAACAAAGACAAAAAAGAAAAAATAATGTAAAAACATATAAGGAATAAGGAGTGAAAAATTCTTACCTTAATGGTGTGCTTAATTTCAGTGTTGAGCTAGGCGTGATACAAAAAAAAAAACAAAAATACATTGATAAAAAAAACCTCCAAAAAATAAGAAAAAAGAAAAAAAAAACATAAAAAAACCCTCACAAATACTTGTTGCTTGTGTTGAGAGAAAGAAAGTTTGATTTCTAGCCTTGATGTTTGAGAGACAGAAGAGGAGAGAAGACCAGATAGAATAAGAGAGAAGAACTAAGTTCTTAAGCCAAGAGAAGAAAATGAGGGTCTGCTGCGCCTGTGGAGCTTTTATATTAGGTTTTACGGATAGAATTCCCAATGGACAATTAAATATTACTATTTTTAGATATTTTATCGGTGATTCCACCTGTAAAGTCAAATTGAAATTTTCAATTCGCACTAAAAATTTCAAAAACCCCTCCAGATTTTTTTAATTATGTTTGTTATTTCATCGGTCAATTAGTAAATAATTAACAGTCACAAATTTATACCTCGGTCAGAAATGGATTAATTACCAGCGTGTTGGAATTCTCATTCCGTTGGTGATTCCATTGGGAAACCTGTAAAAACATGTACCTCGGTCAGTAAGAGCATTAATTCTCAGCGCGTTAGAAATCCCATTCCGTCGATGATTCAATTGGAAACATTAAAACCTTTAATTGGCATTACCGACTTGCTAAAATGATCTTCTAATTATGGGCGTTAGACCCAGAAATGATCTTCTAAGTATGGGCAATTGACCCACACAAGAACTCTATACAAAGATTTGAAGCTCATGGAAAGAAATATAGAGGTAAAGGAGTTATACTATCAAAGAAATAATGTACATGAAAGAAGAATACATGCATGCAACAGATCTAAAAATTCAGCCCAGGCTTCTCTACTAGATACTCCCCTTGCTGAGCTGCAGCGGCCTTGATTGAATACATTTGTGAATCAGGGACTAGGATTGGATGAAAGACCGCACTAAAATCCACTCGAATTCCTTTTGAAATATTGAAGAAGTATAGGTTGGAAATGGCTAGGAAAATCTTGTCCCCTAACATCTTAATCAAAGCTGTTGAACCCCTAAAAAATTCTTGGAACTCCTCATGAGAGTCCTTTAGGGCCTTCAATTGTGCATGAGAACATTGGGCTTCTTCCTTGGCAATAACAAGCTCAGCCCGTGTGGTAATAAGCTTATCCTAAAGACTAACTTGGGAGGCCCTAGCTTCAAGAAGATCTTGCCTTAGGGAACCATCTGGTTATAGGAGGCCTCAAGTTCTTTTTCCCTCAAACTTAACTCAAGAGCAAGGCCCTGAGATTGGTCCTTTAGTGTGGTATAGGCCACCTCAAAACTATGTAGCTCGACCCTCACAATGGTGTTTTTCCTTTAAAGTTGTTCAAAGGCAGCTTGTTTTCCTTGTTCGCAACCACAATTGCCTTCACATTATCCCTTTCGATCACCCAATGCCTTCATGAGTGGGCACACATAATAAAGGTATGCCAAGGGTAAATTTTAAGAGATGTAATTATCTAACCAAAGTAAAAAAGAAACAAGGCTTTTATTTTTTCCTTACGTTAAAAGCGATTTGGATAGTTAAAGACAAATGGTGATGGAAGTTCTCATAAAAAATCATTGAGATATCTGATAGGATGGTGAGGACTCTCTCTAGCTTTCTCACCACCTCGAGGCTAGCCTTCTCGAGGCCAACCATAGCCTCTATTGATTGCCTCTCCTCATCCATCAGGGTTAGAAAATTGAATGGATTATGGCCTAGACCATGTCAGAAAAAACGTCATTGAACTCTTTAGCGCTAACTCTAGTAGAGGTCCCAGCAGCCACTATCTCAGCTAGTAACACAAGAAGTTGAGGCAGCAAGAACATTGCCGTAAAAGCCTCTATCGGTGTTCCCATTTCTAATTTACATAATTTAATTATCATTTTTTGTATTCACAAACAAAAATAATCAACTCTACCTTACTCACACTCAAAATCAAACATGTAAAACATTGTAAGAATATAATTTAATAAAAAATCAAGGTCAATCATTCAGAATTCTCAAAAATTCCCTAAACTAATATTTTGTCCAATTATAAAAAAACTCATAATTTGCTATATTTTCTATATCTTTCTTAATTCATTACTCAAAACTATTAATTTCAATACCAAATATACAATACACAAACCAATTCAACAATTTATCACTCAATTGGAAAAATCCCTAATTTTCATATATGGCTAATCACTTTACTATCAACAAATTCATGTGCTTGTTTTTTACTAGTTCCATTTCTTGTTCCTTACGCATTACCACGCAACTTAACCCATAATTTTATTTAGTTCCATACATATCTACACATGAAAGTTTCTAAACTTTCATACCTACACTTTCCCAGCAAATGAATTTGTACCCAATTAAAATATTTCCTTCTAACCTTTCCTCCCAACTTTCATCCTCCTTCACAAATGTTGTAAGAGGGAAGGAGTATCCCATCACATACATGCATATGGGGGTGATAATTTCAAAATAACCCTAGGAGGAGCCCAAGGTCATTTGGCTGATGCGCTCATCAGGGTGAGGCACTGGGGCCACATACTCACCAGGTTGGTAACAAGTCATGAATTCCACGTCTATAGCGCATATGTTGCTAAGAACATCATCATTAAGAGTATGAGGCAACCTCCCTCTCTCCTGAAAATATTTGAAAAGGGAAGAAGATGGACTCCTATGATAGGACCTTCTCTCCTCCTCCTACTAGAAGAGGTCGCCAATGTGGCACTTTCTCTTTTCAGGAAATATTATGTTTTCTAACTGTTGGTCTGTTTAATGTTTGAAAAAAGTCCTTATCGGTTGGAGGTCCTTATCTTATCAGATTAAAAACCTAGTTGTTTTAAGGCCAACATAAAAATAAAATAATATTTTTTTTATTTAATATCAAGAATATATCTTACATATAAATTCATAATCCCACATATTAAAAAAAACAAAATAAAAAAAATTATTTTTTAAATGAAGGCCAAAATCCTTTGGAATATTACAAACTTGTTATAAAATCCATGCAATATTTTTTTTTGAAACATGTCAAAGTATTTTGGATTTAAAAAAATATTGTTTAAATAACTTTAGAATTTTTAGTCATATGCAAGCATAAAGAAAATATTTTATTATTTTTTAAACTTTGTTTGGCAAAAACTCATTTTTCTTTGTAATAAAACTATAAAAAATAGACTAAAGGGGTGTTTGCCAAACACACCCTTAAACCCAAAAAAGTGGTAAACAAAACAGGGTATTAAACCCTTTGACCCAATGTTTTGACCCGACCCGACCGGGTGGACCTGAAATTTTTGGTTCGACCATAAACCGAAAAACATATTAAACACCCGAAAAACACAAAAAAAACTCAAATATTATTGAACAAAACAGATCAAACATACAAAAAAGATTGAATTTTATATTAATTTAATTTTTTACTTATTTTTTTATTTTTGTTTAATGTATTTTTTAAAAAATATATTTTAAAATTATTACTGAAGGGGTTACCGACAGATTTATTCCGTTGATTTATTTCAGAGAGTTGGAAAAGAATTACAACAAATGCCATTACAACTCACCGATGAAATCAGTCAGTCGGTATATTCCAGAGAGTTTGAAAAGAATTATTGTAAATGCCACTGCAACTCACCAACAAAATTACATACGATTCTCATGTCGGCGATATGTTAAATAGTAAAGAGAGAATTACCGACGGACTGAAGCGGATAATTGTTTTTTGGTGTGCATGGTCTGTCTGTAAAGCCATCGTTAAATTTATTAACGACGAACTTACCGACAGACCAGAATTTACTGACGATCATTTTTTCAATGGATTTTTTCTGTTCGTGATTTCATCAGTAAAATAATCATAGAAAAAATATTATTGTAAATACCGAAATAATTTTTTATCGATAAAACTTAAATCTAGTTGTGTCTAGAGGTGGAAAAACACTAACAGTTGGCGAATTAAAGTCATACAGATTACAGATTGACAGTGTTTAGATTTTTAGTGGTTGACTATTTAACAAGTGTTTTTAATGTTTTTTCCAAACTTTTACTCGGTTTTTAGCAATCTCCAGATTTGTAACAAATATCTTCTTGTTCTTCTCCTTTGGCCATCCTCTAAATGGCTATCTAAATATATTTATAGATTATCATAAAAGAAAAAACCCAAAAACAGTCCAATTACGTAAAAAAAAAAACAGATTTTCTTGAAAATTTTATAATTTGTATTTTTAAAAAATTTAATCGAAATAGAAGGTAAAATTCAACTTACGAGACCAATGTCGATTTCTATTGAAATCTTGGTAACGAAATTGGGTGGTAAATAACTGTGTAAGTGGATACGTATGACAGGCTAGCACATTTAATCAAGTAGTGTATGAAGGCAAAAAGCAAGCAAGCAAGCACAAGCAAAACAGTTGTCTCCAGGCATGCAATCATATAGAAGCAACAATATGCATCTATATCGGCACCATTATAGTCTTCGAGAGAGAAACACATTGTCTACCTTTATTCCAGTCTGCTGTCATAAAAAAGAGTGACCCAACCGCCCAAATTGTGTGGGGAAGGCTTCTAATTGATAATTTTCTTCTTTTTCTGTTGAATGATGTAGATTTCTCTGGGTTTATTGTGGATGTTGCCTGGCACTTTGATGTCCTTGTAGAAGGAATGTCAAGTTAATAATACCATTACCATCTTTATCATGATTTTTTTGGATAAGCCTGAGCATAGCGTAAAGATCTTTGCCATGCATGAGTTTTCCCTATTATGGGCCATTAGTAGCTTTTTATATTTTTACGGCAAGGATTTAGCCATTAAATCATAGGATTATCTTAAATCAACTCACTCACCTTCGTACTGAAGTCACCTCCTTCAGAAAAAATGTGAAGGAGACAGTTTTTTTTTTTGCATTCCCTTTTTTTTCTTTCATTTTCACCATTCTTTTCTCATCTTTTTTCTTTAATACTTGCTTGATTTTGAATTTGTTTTCATAAATTGTTTCAATTTATTTTCTATGAGATTATCATAATTTCAAATAAATATCCTGATATTTGGTTTGTGTTTGATGTTACTAGTGTCTATTTTTGTTATTGTATAAATAAGTAAACATAGTTAAAAAAATGTTTTAAACCAAATATCCTGATATTTGGATTGTGCTTGATGGCTCAATGTCGTGTCCTCCCTCTCATGTTTCTGACAGTTATGTTGGTTCTTCTTCGGCAATCAACCCCTCTTTTCTTCGTTGGAAGCAACAAGATCAATTTATTTTGAGTGCGTTACTATCTTCTCTTTCAATGGATGTACTGCATCTTGTGGTAGATTGTCAGACCTCTCATTGTGTTTGGTGTACTCTTGACCAAGCTCTCATCTCACTACAAGATTTCACAGTTTTACCGACGGAAAAATTCCGTCGGTATGTGATTAGAAGTTCGTCGGTGATTTTTTTACCGACGTCATCACCGACGGAATACGTCCGCCGGCTTTACCTTCGTCGGTGATTCCCCATTCCGTCGGTATATCAGTCGGAAAAACAAAAAAAACATTTACCGACGGTTTTACAGACGGAACGTGCGCGCCAAAAAAAAAAGATTCCCGCTTGAAATATACCGACGGATTTTCATTCCGTCGATGACGTTACAATTACCGACGAAAAATAGCCGTCGTTAAATCGGTCGGTGAATGTATGAAACACCGACGGAATATTTCCGTTTGTAACTTCGTCGGTAATGGTAGAAGCTACTGTTAAATGGCGACGGAATAATTTCGTCGGTAATTCTGTCGGTGAAAGTTTAATTCCGTCGGAATAATTCTGTCGGTAATTCCATTGAGTCAAAAAATGATGGAGGGAATATCATCTCAAGTTTGCATAGTGTCTCGACGATATTCGTTTGAAGCCTCTCAATGTGATCAACATTCAACTTGCTGGAGCATATATCTCTGAAGAAATGACTGATCTCCGTGAGTGCATCCCATATTCCCTTTGGCAA
>Ga0307517_10007838_pt1 | contig 15473 bp, 16 predicted proteins | sample 23_EM_MG_FD_194515 | JGI IMG/M metagenome (GOLD analysis project Ga0307517, IMG submission 194515) | Populus trichocarpa ectomycorrhiza microbial communities from riparian zone in the Pacific Northwest, United States - 23_EM | ecosystem: Host-associated > Plants > Roots > Unclassified | place...
CGTGATAGACAGAACGAAACGGTGAATCTCATACCGAATTCGACTTGTAGGAAGACAATGGCTGTCTCGGAATGGGGAATCGTGCTCGAACAAAAAATAGAGTCAGTGGAGCGAGATGAATGGAACATGTGGAAAAAAGCAAGCCGCAGAGTTAGGCGAGGGTTAACTTGGGTTCATAAGATAGTAATACATAGTATGCAACGTGACCAGCGTGTGGGACGCAATGGGGACAGTTGAGTGATGACAGAGTCGATTCCTTACATGGCAATTTGGGTCACATGACCACCTCACCCAGTCGATTACATTGATTAGGGATTTAAAATATTCGATTTATCGTTTGCTTTTGATATATTTACACAATGATCTTATGTGCATTCGAAAGTTGAGGAGGGGTTTCGAATGGAGCATATACTATATGATTATGTAGGAATTAGGCGCCCACAAAAATGCAGCACGCGCTAAGCCGAATTCAGAACACGGGAATTAAAATTTGGAAGAATAAAGGTAGGTTCAAAAGCAAAGTGAATGACCACTGATTCCCATCTCTATTGTTTCAGTCAGTAGATTTTCAACAAAACAATAGAATGGTAGGGCATACTTTGACCGAAGTAATCAATGTGGGCTCGATTGATGAGGGAGGAATCTGTGTAGCGTAAAACACCTTAGCTTCTTGTTCCAGTGCCAACTGCAGAAAACTCACCGATAGAATCGCTGCATGTGGGGTCCTCTCCACCGTTGCACTTCTTGACAGTGGATGGCGATTCTAAACAATCAAATTAGGATAGGATTTAAAATCTATCTGGCAGCATACCAGGCGTCTTGAAGTTCCAGTATTCAGTCGCGCTACATCCAGTAACCCAGTTAATATTCATCTCAAATGGGAGAAGGTTTACAGAGTGGATACATACAAATGACGATAGCGAATGCTCTTGGACAAGATAGTTGGGATTCCATCTACACGGTTTTATCAGTCCAGATCGTAAGAATCTCAAATGAAAATATATACCGTAAGTGTGCACAACTCGAAAGATGTTGCTGGTTCCGATCCTGCTCTCAACCAGAGAAACAAACGCTGAATTTCCAGTTCTAGGTTGGCCTTGGGTGCCAACTGTGGTTATATTCGAAAGTCCTGGCATAAAAAAATATCAACCCACCGTATGTAAAGAGTTTGAGTGGTGTGTTCGGGACGGCTGCCTTGATCGAAAGGGCGGCGATAGATGCGACAGCACCTCCTAGTGAATGGCCAGCCACGATTATCTTGTATGATGGGTAGGCAGCGACCTGAGAATTTATGGTATCTAGAATAGTCTGAGCGAACCAATTGTACGCCAAGAGGAAGCCATAGTGGACGTATGAGTCCCCAACATCAACCACTCCTGTTGTCTGTAGGGGAGTCATAGGGATCATCAAGTCTGCATATTCAAACTTCAGTCGCAATCCAACAGAAAAGTTCCCAGTTTTCGTACCGATGATAACCCCTGAAAGTTCATGTGTTCCTCGAAAGACAACAATAATCTCGTGTCTAGTATCATCTCGTGCCACGAATCCTGCATGGAATAGCTAAGAGCATGGATCAGGGTGTTGTCTCGAATCAGAGAGAGAAAAAAAATACCGTTTCGACAAGAGTGTTTCCGAGGGGTTTGGGGCATTTTTGGTGATATGCCGCCGCAGAATAATGCGAAAAGCGAACAAGATCAGCATATATTAGCGGCGCGATCCCACCTCCGTGGTTCTCTGGTGCCGTTATACCAGAATAGAGATTATAAACCCAGTAGGCAGCTAGAAAGGTAATGACAAAGCCCAGGATTTGTAGCGAGCAAAGTTTGCGTAGTGAGAACAGGTTGCGTGGCATCTTTTGGAGTTCTGGATGTAAGGAGCTCAGCTGGAAGGGAGATGGGATAAGGATTGTTCAAATCCTAGACGAAGAACGTATGACTCTCAGTGTAAAAAGAAACGGCTATATAAGTGAAAAGGAGACAAGGGCTTCTGCTTCGAGATGTCCGCTATGAATTAAAGAAGAGAGGAGCGACGTCATAAAGATACGCTATGAAAGAAGTAAAGATGTGCATCCTTGATGAAGTCACATCATGATGACGAGTTCCAACAACTTGAAGGATTATGAGAGCGGTTAATCCTATGATGGAATGGGCAACTACTCGACAGTTTATATACTGCAGTGGGAAGGGGGTATGTGGCTAATGGAAGGAGAGTATTTGAGATCTGGCTTGAGAGCGGAGCATATTGGGAATAAACTAAATATGACTATTGCTCCGCGAAGCTGGTGATGTGCCCGCTCAGGCTTGGCCTGAAAGCCCCAGCTTTGGCTTAGCTTCGGGCGGCTAAGGCTTTACGAAATCAGCCGCCGAGGGATACATTCGTGGTAATAATTCTTGTGGTACTTTGTGTGCGCGGGAAAAGCAAGAAATACGTAGAAATACTTACAAGGAAAGTATCATGACAAACAAGGCTCGGGTCGTGTTTTCCCGGGATATTTCAACACTCCCCCTCAAATCGATCCGAGGCCGAGTTCCTTATTGACAGGGCATTCGAGGGAGGTCCAACGGACACAACCACCGGTTGATCCATGATCAGTCCCAGTGAGAAAACCGGAAAACCGGGTCGCGTCAGATCAAGGCGCCCATCTCCAAATCGAACCAAGTTGAACTCAAGGAACCTTCCTCCCTGTCGACCCATCAATCATTCAACCAAATCAAGACTTCGCTGTCAACTGTTCGCCAGCTTGACATCACCGCGTCACCATGAACGATGCCTTCCAATAACTTAGGCGAAAACTTTGCGAAATTCCTCTTTCCTTCCCTCCCTCCATCATCCTGCCTAGACCTGTAACCGTTCGGAGAATGAGATTCTTCATCGACACCTCTTAGAGGGAAGGGTCACCGGTCTACGAGATTCCATTGAATTGATGATTATGGTAACTAAAAAATCGATGCACAACAAAATCAAAAAAGAAAGTCGTAAAATGTAGCAGTAACAAACACAAGGATTCAAGATCAAATTTCGGGCGCGGGGGTGTAAGAGAATCATGATTGGGAGGATAGGTCGAAGAGGGGGTCACTAACTGGCTAGATGGAAGATGGGGAGGGAATCGTATGATTATAGTTGGACGGATGGGTAGGAGCGTATGCTCGATAGTACCACGGTGGGGTGGTGGTGGTGGTGGCGGCGATGATGAAGGTTAAGGGGGGCATTTATCCGGTGTCGTATCGTAGAGAGGTTGCTTCGTGGCGAAAGGCAGAGACAGAGAGCGATTAACGTGATAAGCTCGGGTATGGAGTTCGTTAGGGTGAGATAAGGGTCTAGTTTTGGAGGTGCGAGGCGACGCGAAGCGAGGGTACGCCCTGTAGAGGCAGTGCATACTCGAAAACGCAAAATATATATGTGGATGGGGCGGACGGATAAATAGACGAAGCGAGTCCAAGAAAATGGGACAGAGCGAAAGGATTTATGAAGAAGTCAGCCACGAAGCCGCCATCCCGAGGAGCTTGAGGAATCCAAGTATGCATCCGCCTGAAATGATGGGCAACGTCAAGTTGTCATCCAACGATCCGAGGTCTAGCAGGATTATGAATAATCAATATCGCGAACGTTAGCATCAATCGAGGGAGAAACATACCAAGCGCCTCGGCGACACCGCTCACGAGACCCGCCACAACTGAAATAGCCAACAAACCCAACAAACCACTCGCACCCATACTCGTCGGCTCACCACCCGCAGCCTGTCTGACACCGCCTTGCCATGCCCAGGAGATATCGAGACCTCCGTTGCGGATCGGCGCGACGAAACCCCAGAATCCAAAAGCGGCGGCAGCGCCAGTGATAGTGGCGGCTGTGAAGCCGGCGAGAGACTTGCGCGGTGCCAGTGGGAGACGTAAGAACGGAAGGCGGGCGGGGAGTTTACGGGTGTGTGAGCCGTAAAGGCGACCAAAGGTGGATGCTGCGGTGTCTGCCCAGGAAAGACTGTAGATGAGGGTTAGAATCCAAATATAAAATGGAAACGAAGCGTCGACAAGGATAAGACTTACATCAGAATGGCGACGGTGGCGACATCTTGGGGGTATAAGGACAGCACAAAGTTGACTCCTAGAATATACCATACGACGCCGTTAACGGAATCCTGTATTGGGGATGAGTCATGTAGAATGTGATAATTGGGAGTCACGCACCCGTTCGCTTTCGCGCATCAAGAAGCCGAGGAGCCTTTCGTATGTCCGAGCGAAGCCTTTGAACCTGAAACGTAGAAGATCGGCAGGGACGATAACGGCCAAGGCCATCCAAAGAACGAGAATAATGGTCCTAACATCGCCTTCTGATACGTATAGGTATAGCGTGAAAAAACCTTAAAAAAACAAGCAGGATAAGCGGCAGATATCACTATCAACGGTGAAAACGAACCTATCGAAGCATGTAGAACTTTTCGTGGGATCTCCAGGTCGGGCTTTGATTTCTTTGCTGGTTGTGGATGAGCATGCCCATTGCCATTCATTGTTGAGCTGGCCAGGGCATTCGTGACGGCTTCTTTGCCCAGAGCGTAAAGGACCTTCTCGACCTCCCTATCTTCTCCACTACCATCCAGCTGCTCATCCTCCTCTGGGACCGACATATCCATATCGACCATCTCGAGATGCCCGAGGCCCTCCAAGCGCTTGATAACCTTGCGAGTGATGTTCTTGACACCTTTGGAGTTGTCGGCCGAAAGTGGGGTGGGGTGGAAGGTGATGATAGGGGACGGGGAGCGCTTGCTGGTGGTGGTGGCCAAGATAGGGGAGGCGCGTGAGCTAGTTTGTGATCGTGTGAGGGAGGGAGAGCGGGCACTGCGGCGTCGGCGGGCTTGGGGAGTGGATGAGTCGTGTGAGGTAGTGTCTCGTTGCACCGTTGTCATTGTTTACGATGATGCGGGCCGTTTTTTTGATTGTTGCTCGTTGTTTTAGACGTCGAGCTCACTGGGTGGGTCGTTATTGAGAGATGGAAAAAAGCACAAATCCAGAGCTTGGCCTCTTGGTTTGTTGAAATTGCGTGCGGATCAGGGGTCGTGTTTGTTCGTGTATATTTTACTTCCCTCCACCAAATAATCAGGCCATCATCTTCTCAACGTGCAGTTGAACTTCGACCATACTTGCAAGGATCGTTTCCTAGCGATCCTCTATATTCTGCAGCTTTCCAATTCCAAGAATACCTTTATCTCTGCCCTGGTTTTACCCCCCTAGAATGGCTGGGTGCGGCGACTTCCGTACTTACTCCAAGGCTTTACGTCATCCCACGCCCCTCAGCTTCAGTGGCCGACCCCCTAATATTTCCCAGCTCTTTTCTCCTCTTGATCACTAGGTTTCTCTGAGGGGAAACGGTTTATACGTGGAAATCCGAACACTCTTCAACCTGTGCTTTTATTCTATTCTGTTAGACATTCGCTTCCTTGGTCGACCCCTGATTTTCCCTATCGCCGCGACTGCTCCAAGACTTCGCGTCATCCCTTCCTCACTCATTATTCCTCTTTCGAGGCCTTGGCCTTCATCTTTATCTAATGAAATGCCTTGTCCGACCTCGAATCAGATATTCTTGTAGCCCTATCGGCCCCCTCCTTTTTCCCCATGAGCGGAGCTTTTGCCTCTGGAGTCGACTCCGACTACTCCAGATCCCCCTACACCATTTGCACCTCCGATATTTATCGATGTTGGTTTTTCCGGCGATCTACCCATTACTTCCCGCTAAATTCTCCTTTTCCATACCTCTCGCGCACCCTTTATTCTGACGCCCACTCACTTTTTTTTATAGTCATTTCCAGCACACGTTCTACATCAAATTGAGTGCAATAACATCAATTACAATTACCGGTAGGCCAGAGCTGCTCGGTGATCGATGTTTTCAATGGTGAATATTTGGTCACAATCTCAGTTCGCTAACTCCTTGCCTACCACACAGTATTTATTCAGCCAACTCGCATATGGCTCACGGGTTAGCACCCGTGGTGTCAGACGGCTGTCACTTTACCGTAGATACGGTGACGGCGCACAGCTCCAGTCTCAGCCTAACGAGGACAACTTGGTCATGAACGAAGGTCTCTGCGAGCGAATAGGGCTTCAATATCGGTCTGGCGTATGTAATACAGTAATCATTCTATTGTCTCGACCGCCTCGCGTCACCAGAAAGTTGTATTTCTTCGGTATTCTTGAACTCGGCGGCGCGCACTGCACAGCCTCGTATATGTTTTCATTTCATTCCTAAAATAATGAACTTTTCGCGAGCTCGCGCTTGCTAATTTGTATATCGAGGAAATTCGCTCTTCGACGTGTAATCACCTAGCTTTCGTAACTATATATTAAATCTACTTAGTGAACGGACAGCGAGCAACTAGTACTGAGCCCTGTGACATCAGGAAGTCACCTGCAGTCGTTGAAGGGTCGGAGTTTCAATATGTCCACAGTTCTCAAATCCCACAGCGTGACCAAACTCACCACAACCTTCTCCCTCTCCAAATTGAACGCCGTTCCCGAGTGGGGCGCAGAAGCTGTCTTGCGAGCTCCTCACTCAGAAGGATGTAGCCCCGCTGCTAGCTCCACCCGTTTAGGCTCAGATCGCATCATCGACCGAGCTGAACCGTGCTTTATCACCCAAGTCTCGGCCTACACTCTTCAACAAGTCCATGTAATCAACGCCACCACAGGAATGTGTGATAAACATATGGACGACAGGGCTGTGGTAGTAAGTCCTTTTCCACCTTCCGACCCTTTGCTCAAACATCTCCCTTTTTTCAGGAAAGATTCCTTGAAAGGCAAGGCATTGTTGACCCTATCTTTAACCTGGACGCGGCCTGTAATTTGGTCAACAGTGAGCTCGCTTGATTGCTCTGCATTTCTTGTCTCACGCATTATTCCGGCAGTGGATACGTCGCTTCGCATCGCGATGGACAAATATGCGATGTTCGCTGTAACCTGCTCGGAGAAATTCTTGGACATGTGAATCGACACCATTACGGCTGAGAACGACATATGGGCATCTCGGCATGCAAAAGGAAAACGTTATATACGGGAACTGCGGGTAAGCTGGCTTGGCCTTACACAGTGTCATTCTACTCACCTTGTTCGCCAATGTATGGAGGACTTGGACGAATCTGTTCGGCTCGCCCAGTACGAACTCGTCGTCCTCCAACCTTATCATTTCTTACCAGACGAATCCACGCTCCCTTTCTATTTTCGACGAGCGGATGGAAAGGCCGTAGGAGCGAATTACTATAAAATGGTCAACCGCGTACTCCGTGAATATCCGTGGAATGACACCTCGCCTATATTCCCTGCGTTTCATTCCACCCGGTCCCAAGTAGGGCACACCGTAAACCCATACCTCGCCATCCTGGCTGCTGAGATCAAGTTTAGACGATATCTGGCGGCCAACGGTCCTCCACTTCCCCCGGTTTACGATTCTCTGATGCGGAAAACTATTACAGTCGCCGAGTTGCTCTATTTTCAACCCGTAGGGCCCCTGCCTGGTTTCTCCACCCCTATGCACGCAAACCTTGATACAGAGGGATATTATACCCCGGCCAACTTTGGTGTTGGAAAGATGGGTTTTCAGACTGGAGCCGCCGAGCCGCCCGGTAGTTCCACTGCTCGACCGCAGAGTCAACCTGCCGCTGGTAGCCATGGAACAAGATGCGCGGACGCTGACTACTGGCGTCATATGCTGTCTGGCCGCGGTAGGTTCCAATTTATAATGTGATCTTCCTCGCTGATAGGGAGTATCTGCTGGCAGACCTTGAATTAAACGACGATGATTTAGATTTTCTCCATGAGATACAGGAATCGAACAGAGGTGAGCACTACAGTAAATTTCAGCTCCGACTCCTTGTTATCGACACTTCCTAACCGCTTCGAGTCACGGTCAATCTGTTGAACCGATTGAAATGTGGCACTGAAGTGTAAGGGCCTTGCTTCTTGTCATGAATTTTCACTGCATAGCGCGTCATAACAATGTATCACATACTTAAATCCTAATGAAATGGTATTGGTTTGTAGACGACCTCGTCTTCGGCCGCTATAGTCGTTGATTTCGGATTTCGGTCACAAACACCGAAATGTCTATTGGTCGGCATGGTTACCTTTCCATGAACGGTCCTTTGCTCTCATCCCCCCAACGAAAGTGTTCCTTCCGAACTCGACGCCATTTCTGTTTTCGCCCAAATACCTGCTTCCTCGTGCCAGTGTTGCCATTCAGTGTTTGGATAGTACGACTCTCGAGCAGTCATCATCGTAGACCAACGGCTCTGATCTGCTTCCTGGGGACTGTCTCCAACATAGTATTCTCAATGTGGTCCTCAGTTTATGGAGGCACTTCTTGGAGCACAATAAGTGGATGGGGAATTACCGTCATGGTACGTCTACGCTTGGATCACTCAGATACCGTATGACGACGTCTGACTATGTACTTTCCGACTGACAGACTCGTCGCTTCTTCCACCTCACAAGACGCCGCGATCGTTTCGTTCCATGTATACTCCAGTCCGTGTCCATTCCGCGAAGGACAGCGAGAATAAAACCCTACTTTGAATGTGGCGCCAAGGATATTTCTACATCTGAGCGTTTCGCTTGCGGTCTGCATATAGGAGCGTGGAGAAGAGTTGAACATCAACTCAAATCGCCGCCATCGCCGCCAAAGGACTCTGCGAGCTTTGAGGAACCGAACTGGAGGCGCAAATCCTTATAATATGGCTTATCTTCATGCCTAGTGACTGAGGAGTAGACAGCGAGAGAAATGCTGGCCATATACATAAACTTGGCCAATCTGCTCACCTTCGACAGTCCATCTCCGCGATAACGTCTACTTTATGGTCTTGCCACTTGTTTTCTCAAACCTCTGAGAGCTCCTTTCTCCGTTCGGCTTTTACCCCCACTACCCAAGTCTTTTTTGGAATAATCCCTCGCTGCGATTTTATGATCTATGGCCGATCCTCAATTCTCACTGGCACGAATCTGGGTTGTGATCGCTCTCCACACAAAGGTTTTTATTAACAATTTTTCTTGTTCGGCCCATCTACTTCTTTCTTCCTTATGGAAAGAGTCAAGAACCTGACGACATACTGTAGCCTCTTGTAATTCTCACGATTGCAATCCTTGCGAGCGGTGATATGCCGTCGGGGAAACCTTCGTGCGTTGGCAACAGGTAGGCCTCGTCTCTCGTCATGGTGATCGCTCTTGCCCGTGACCGCTGGGTTGATCCACCCACATCTTGGGTATTTATTCTCGAACTTGGCGTCGAAGGAACCCGACTATTCGAACTTTCTGAGAAACGCTCCGGAGATGATAGACGCTCGAGAGGGTGATATCGGGGTACTTGTCCGCAATCAGGCCTGTTTTTTCCTACCCAGGTTGTCCTCGTCAGTTTGGAAACCAAAAAGAGGGTGAAAGATCGAGTTGGAAAGAGATAATGCGAACTAAGGATACACGCCAATGCGATACTCAGATTTCCTTGCTTTCATCGGCACCCAATGCGCATTCTTGTGATAGCCCTGCGCGGTGCCTTATAATAATGATGCTCTATTCTGATCGCCTTGAGGAAAAGTATCCAGTTTGTAATGCAATTTGCAGAATCTTTCCGCACTTTTTTGCTTGGTAGTTGATCTAAACCCCACACAATTAAACATTATCATCTTATTTCGGTAATGGACAAACAAGTATTAGGTATATATGTCATATTTTTATCACGCGGATGGAAGGTAACTAGAAGACTCATAGCAAGAAGCAGCGACTTATCTCTCAACGCCCCTTCAACCTGTTCAACAGATTGGCCTTTTCACGATCAAGAGACTCTAGCAAAGCTCGCTGCTCAGTTCATTACAGATCTCTTTTCCTGTATAGATTAAGTATCCTCCATCGTGAGCCCAATCCAAAACAAAGGTTAACATTTTCGTCGCCTATGCTTTGCATCGGACGAAGCTGCACACTGCCGTCACATTTGCTGCTTTAGTCCTCCTCCGAAAGCTTAATGTTCGGTTCCCTGCACGAGGCGCATCTGGATACCGATTGCTCTTAGCTGCATATGGTCTCGTGCAAATTGACGTGCAACGAACCATATTCCAATAAGTCGTGGAGTATGGTCGCTCAGGGCATGCTCATCCTCCGCGAAATGAATCGAAGATGTGCACTTATCTGGATTTGAAACTCACGGTGCGTGACCTATTCTCACCAACTATAAAAACACTGTTAGGGCCGAATTCGTGGACCACACGTTGACCTACCCCGTAGTACTACCCCCCCACAACATTCGCGTCGAAACGCGCTGCCAGACTTGCGGCTTCGTCATCAAGGACAGTTCCTGGTTTTGGTTTGCATTTAGCTGTCAAGGGTGAATCCTTCCTCTAACACTGAAATATCCTGTGATATTTTACGTGTTTGGAGTTGCCACGTTTTCTAAACAATATTGTGATGAAGCATACTCCATACCAAGTCGGGGTAACAGGCTGGTCAACCAGAAGGCATGTTACATAAAGCGAGTGCCAAGCGAATCCCCAGCGACGGCATTAGGTGCGAAAATTTAGGAAGTTCTCCATTGACATCAAAGGTGATACAGTGGAACACCGCAGGTGGGAGAAACGCAGCCATATCGTGACTAAGAGATCTAGGAAAGAGTATAATTGACAAATGGAAGCAGAGGTCAAAATATTTAGGGTCGATATATAACAAAATCAAGACGCCGCATTTTAAATAAAACTCTGCTTCGTGGCGAACCCAAATCAATTGCAATTGCCGTTGGAAAAAAGCACCCGAAACGCATGTCAACCGCTCGGGTTCCGATAAGTAACGCAGTGCTATATCGTGTTTAGCATCCGAGCCTCCTGCTCCTGCAATCCAGAAGAAAGTCTAGGAATTTGACTGAGAATTGGTAGAATTGTAGAGCTTGAGGAGCAGTGAAGATACCTGGACATCGAGGGTGCGCTCAAATTGCCGGATTGTTATGTAAAAAAATTGCCGCAGGGCGGTGCACCGGGTTGCCCTACTATATATGAACAAATTTTCGGGATATGGGACTGACGGGCGGAATTTTCCATAGAGAATACCTTTTTTGGGGGCCATCATGACAATAGCCCTTTTCTTCCAATACCTCCAGGTTCCTTCTCGTTCCCCTGTTCCCTCTCTGCCGTGGACGCCACCAAGAAACGATTCCGCATTTTCAAGATAAATAGTGAGAGCTAGTGGTTTTCAGGTCGATAGCTGATATTAATTACCTCTAGGTCAAACACACAGAGTCACTAGATGCTGACAAAAAACATGGACTTCACGAAGCAACTCGCCGACAAAATTCTGTTGTCCATTTTTTCGTATTTGATGGAGTTCCCCTCAATGCTACCACCCTCAGCTGGAGAACCAGGACTCACATTGCTGGTGGTCTGCCGTAGGTGGCGCCAAATTATTCTCCACAACCCCCCAAAATGGACGAACGTCGTGGTTTCCCCTACTGTCTCCTCGAACGACTTTAATGCTCATATCAAATTCGACACGTGCTGGTTAAAACTCGACGTCCACCGGCACAGCAGACATTGGCTTTACATCTCACTTATCCACGACCACACATTGCCGCTGTTACAGCAGAACACGAATACCGCGGTCCAACCCTCCGGCGTTGAGATTGATATGTTAGAGAATATCATCTTCCCTACCGCAAGGCGGGCAAAATGCCTTTCTTTGCCCTTTTGCTCGAACCACGTGGCCGAATCGTTTCTGACATTCCCGCGTGGTCAATTTTATTTCCTCGAAAGCGTCGAAATGTGCTTCCTCGAGTGTGGTCAGCCCGAGCCAGCGAAGGGTCCGGCCAAATATTCGAAACCCATCACTGTTTTCCAAAACTCGCCTTTCCTTCGCCATGTATCCATTATCACCAACAATGGGCTGAACCCAGTTACACTCCTCTTGCCGTGGTATCAGTTGACGACGATTAACCTGGGATTTACGACTATCCCTCCGAAGGTCTTTATTACCATTCTTGCAGAGTCGTCCCCGTCCCTTTCTACTGGGTTTTTCACAGTCAAATTTACTAGCCCCAAGTCCCGAAAACAGAATCGACACTCTCCCAGAATTCTTGCCTCTGCATTAGAACATCTACATCTCCGCCTCATCAATCCAAGCTTCGACTGCGATATCTTCAAGCACGTTCGTCTTTCGGGCCTTTTGAGCCTCCGGGTCGACCTGTACGATTCCAATGTGGGTTGGATGATGGGCATGTATCACAAACTTTTGTTGCATTCATCCAGCACCCTTCATCGGGTAGAGTTCTGGGATTTCCTGTTACCTGGTGGATTTGGAGGGGGTGCCGCTCAATCAAGCTTGGGTGGTCCTCACCTTGTTACCCCGCGGATAAAGCAGAACCTCGACGGCTTGTTTTCGATTTTGCGCATGGTACGAGTGTTACGTCTCCCAGCTGGACTTCATATCCCCGAAACTGCGATAGAGTTAATAGCTCAGGGTGAAATGTTGCCGCTGTTGGAAACGTTGGAGGTTGCGTCCTACGCCGGGATGGATATTCTTTCCATGGTTAAGGAGAGGAACGAGGTCGCGTATCGCCGTGGTGGGTTTGAGGGCACCTCGATCTCAGCGCCGAGTGTGTGCCGGTATGATGTTAATTGTCCTGTCCCGCCAACCTTCCTATCTGAGGTGCTGCTTTGGACGTCGATGCGGCAAATGCGACAGGTGAAAAGTTGTGTGGCATTCATTCGGTCGTTGTCGAGTTCGCATAAAACTAGGATTAGAGTTTTGTACAATGCGGAATAGGAGTCTATAATGTAATGGTGTATAAATCTTCATGCCAAGTAACCCAGCCTCGAAAACGTTTTTGTAGCCGATCATTGTCCAGAAAGTAATTCTCCTAAGTACTACACGTCGATACGACCAATAAGTGGATTTTGCATCAGCACTTGCACGAGGATAAGGGACTTCAATGATCGCATTCTCTTTCTGAACATCGCAATAACAATGAACAAGAACCTTGTAGGGGTTAGTCGGTTCATGGGTAACGAGGATGTGGATTCGTAATGGGGATTATACAGCCTTTAGCCTGACATTGGCGCGCCAACACTCTTGATGGATGGTTCAAGCCTGGAGGGTCAGCGACAAAAGGCGGAAAAGGGTCTTCCTAAATCCCAACGAGCGTGCAAAGTGCTGTAGTACATCAAAAAGCCCTGGCCCACGTTCAGATTTCCACTGTCATTGTCGACATAAACCCTGGTGTTGGAGTCGGCTGTGCGCAAAATGGAACTGCCTCTATACTTCTCCTGGATGAAGAGTTTTATCGGTCTGGGCGTCGGCAGGCCCATCAAACCACCATCCAATCAGCGCGATGAGCTATGAGCATTCCGGTAGACCTAGGCAAGGAAGCCCGAGAATAAGAACGGACAGTGGACAGTGGGAGTGGCAAGAAATAATTATGGACATGCAATTGTTTGAACCTATACTCCGCCCCGAATGAACTGTCACTATATTTGGTGAACTCGAATTTGGCACGAGGAGAGCGATATCAATAGGTAAGGGTCCCAAAAGGAGTTGGAGAGGGACAGGTTACCCATAGGCGAGATTACGGGCAAGGACGAAGAAAGAAGAAAGAAAGAGATGTAGAAACAACAGAAACATACCCTACGACACCTTTGTTCTGTTTATCCAGGTGTCTCGATAACGAATTACACCAAGGACAACCTAACCATAATCTGAACATCGACACGTCATACTTTCACGGAAAGGCCTCCCGCGCCACGTCGCGGGATGAACGTGGGGATTAGGAGGGACAGAGAATGATGCCGACAAAGACGCTTTTGAATGGCATCGCTCAGTGTTATCTGGTGCAGTTCCAGACACAACACACTCGCATGACCATATCTTCCAATCCCTCCTCCGAGCGTCCCACCAGAACCCGTTCCTCATCTTGTTTATATGAATCTTCGCAACATCCCACCCGGGCCCACGCACCCAGACGCACTCTTCCCTTCAGCGCCGCCTGATGCACGTCCGCCCGAATCGTCCACTGCCATCTTCTAACTTATCCCCAACCCAGCGCCAACCTAACTCAAATGGCGAGAATGATAAACTCGGGGATATGCCGCCCGATTGCCGCTAAGTGGATGGATCCCGCCGAAGAAGAAAAGAGCCTCCGAACAATCCGACACCAAGAAAAGAGGGAGGCAAGGATGGAGTGTTTGCGAGAAGACGATGGGATGGCGAACGCTGGGTGAGGGCGAGTCCTACTCGGACAGGTAGATTCTGGGATACTAGCAGTATGTCCTTCATTGTAGTTGTCGATATTATTCCAAGTTCTTGCCGAATCCAGCGAAAATATACGTCGCAGTTGAAGAGTTATTAAAGTACACATTGCGCCGTTGAAAATATTGTGTTTGATAGATAGGGCTGGGGATGAACATGCATTAGGATACGTAGAGAGCTGCGAAGGGATCCAGGAAGCTCGAGGGAGCTCTCGTTGATGGTAATCAGGGTATCGAATGTGGTCGAGGACAGATCATGTAGGGTTTTGGGTGGCATCTGGGTCGGCGAGATGAAGGGTGAAATTAGTTGACCAACAGAACATCGAATGGTTGGACAAAATGCATACCGCCGATTCAATGTATCCCACCTCGCGCAATGTATAACATCCACCCTGCGCCTTTCTCGTTCATGAGAGCGTATTTCGAAGCTAGTGCGGCCGTTGTCCTTTTTCCGCCCACGCTGACCCGCGAACAAGTCTGTTATATCAGCCGCTTCCGCACAGCGTACGCCATGCCTCGAACGGAGGAAATGACGATGGCTGCCGCCTTGTCAGTCCGCCGACGACCGATCCCAGGATGGTTAATCCAATGACAAACGAGTGGAGGTACGCCACGGTTATACCTATGAGGTGATGTTAGGGTGCCAAAAACAGAGAAGAGAGGAGGATCTCATACCGAATCCGACTAGGAGGGTTAGGTTATGGTTCAAGTGCAACAAGGAAGTTCTGTGAGACTCGCAGCGAGGTGAGCAAGATGGACGATAAGCACCATGTTTGTCGTTGGCAATGGTCAGTCTAGATGCCCGGATCAATCGACACCCACCTAGTGAGCGGCCCAACAGCGTGGAAGCTACTTGAGTGTTATCTTAACAATGAACAAAGACAAAAGATCGAATGGCGCTTTGGTTGAACTCGTGTGTGGCACCATATTTTGGGTTATCGTCACGTGAATCAAGATTCGACCATACTCATCAACTAAATACAATGACGTGTGGTGGCAACTTCTCCATACTGCAGCGAGGAATTTTGAAAAATTTATTGAGGAAGGGGACACTAATTACAGTGGAAGGAGGAGGGGGAAGAAGACACCAGATTCGTTTGCGGGCCCTCTAGTTAGATGGCCGCGGGGGTTTCTTGACACCGTGACCACCCCTGACCGAAGGCGTGACTCTGCCCTTAGGGCGGAACCTAAAAGCTCCGCCGTAAATCAGCATCGATAAGGC
>Ga0307517_10007839_pt1 | contig 15472 bp, 15 predicted proteins | sample 23_EM_MG_FD_194515 | JGI IMG/M metagenome (GOLD analysis project Ga0307517, IMG submission 194515) | Populus trichocarpa ectomycorrhiza microbial communities from riparian zone in the Pacific Northwest, United States - 23_EM | ecosystem: Host-associated > Plants > Roots > Unclassified | place...
CCCGCCCCCGCCCCCCCCCCCCCTGTCTGGTCTATTTTGCAAATGGTCGTTCTTGAAAGAGTGATTGGACGGAGGAATAAGCTCTGCATTCAGCTCAACTCATGGATGTGTCGTCCATGAATGGGAAGGGTGTTGCTTGAAGGCACGGAATGGAGAGGATGAGTAGAGAGAGATAGGCAGATAGATAGAGACTGATGACGCGCATCACAACATCACAGCAACCGTACCGCCTCAAACCGAAACCCTGCGGCCGCGGCCAAATGCTGAGAGAATAAAGGCAGGAGGGTGAGGTTGGATGGTGTGGTCTGTCTTAGCACCGACTGGCCACTCGTAGACTCTGCCAGGCAATAAGTACCCTGGGGTAGGAAGTTGTGAGTTTGTATTAGTGTTCAGATACAAGTACCAGGGCAGATATATCTGTTCAAAACAGGGATCACTTTTCTGGTAAATTGCCCTCGCCTTGCACTAAAATATCTGCCCTAGTTACTTGCGCACACGGATTTTTTGCGATATATTTCGGGAAACCCTGCTTCCGGGTTCCATATTGCCTGAGACGAGTACCGGAATCTGTACGGTAGCCAAGCTGGAAGGACAGATACTCGAGAGTACAGGTACTCTACATGTAGGCTAAGTTGAAGAAGCCAAATCCTGGAAATGCCACGCTTCACACAATTTTTAAGCTCACCGGCTGATGTTGCCATTCGGGAATGGCAGCCTCTCGCTAAACGATTGGTCGTATCATATGGGATGTGTGTGAAACCGGTGATGTGAGGTGAGGTAAGGGTCTCAAACCCTTTTTTTTTTTAACCGCAGATCCCTTTTCTTATTTCATTTTTTTAAAAAACTCTATCATACCACGGATCCCTTTGCTCCTTTAGAAAATCTTGTTATTCAAACCAAACCCATTGATTTGGGGTGTGTCCTTGCTCGAGTACCGTACTCGTAGAAGGCCGGGGCTTTTCCTGCTTTAGAAAAGATTGTCGAGCTAATATATATATCCTTTTCACAGTTGTACCGTACGATATACCTTCTTGTGTGGTCGGTTGTTGCTTGTTGAGCTGATTTAGGCTTTTTTTTGGCATTTGGGCATGATTTTGGGCCCAGCCAACCGCCAGCGGAGGATTTTCCCGTAAGGAATTCAGAAAAATCAATAGTCTGGAACAAAGATCTGCAAAGGTGAAAATTGCGCGTGCAAGAGCCAATAAGTGCAAGAAGAGAATATTTCATCATAAGATCACCACCCCCCCCCCCCCCCGTATGATTGTATGATAGCTTGTGAAATTCACCACTTTGTGTGCCTTGAGAAATAAGGCCCAATGTGACGAGAATTTGTGGCCTTGGGGTTAGTTGAGCAACTGCTTACAAGGTTTCTATGATAATTTTATTATCATAGATTCCTGGGCCTTTCGAGCTGGAGCCCCGGGGTGAGTGAGGGCTTAGTTCAGATTTCAGAAGGAAAAAAATTTAAAAGTTGATTTTCGGGATTTTAGCCTGAAAAATATGCCAAGACGACTTCCAATCCCCTCCCAGGTTCTTACGAGAAGTCCTCTAGCCAGCTGTTTCACTCTTGTGGACATGTGTAGGATGGCGATGACGATATATGGACTACCGGTGGGAACCACTTACTATATTTCCCAGGCTCTGGGGGGGCTGGTTTTAGGTTGAGCTGGACTAGCTATCATAGCTTGCTGAGCTTAGCTCCTGGCCTGCTTGAGACGGGTTATGATGCCAGTATCATTTCCCAAAAGTCCGACGCGCCATACAGAGAGAGCCTACCGAATCCCCCCCTAGAGTAGCTATTGGCGTAAAGTGTTGCGATTTACTAGTAGGGGTCTCTCTGCCTTCTTGTTAACCCGACTGCCCTTAGCTCCAATCCGAGGAGGTACGGTAGATACCGTCGCTAGGTCAGTTGGCCCAGTGTTAGCTGCTACCTAGCCAGCCGGTAACTTTATCTCCGACTTTTCTGGAGCTCTTTCCTGACCTGTCTAAGCATGGCAAAATGATTGAAGCTTTACATCAAGGGAGGCTGATGGAAGGAAGAAGCACAATTACGGCAAGCAGGCATGCGTACGTGCATGATCCTTGGGCGTACGGCACGCTATGGACCACTGTATCATACGGACAATCTTGCGAGGGGAGCCTATCAGGAGGATTATTCCTAGACTCAATATGATACCTGACTTTGATAAGCCCTCATTATCTGTCCTTCTTCTTGTTTGCCAATATCCCACTAAGTTTAACTTTTTTTTCATTTTCATTTCAGGTTTTTTTTTTCATTTTTTCATTTCCACTTGGATACCCTTTGGTCTCACCGGATAACTTTAAATTTTAATCACCGAAAAGAAAAGAAAAAAGGAGACTTCGTCATGATATTATAGAAAGGGCTTCCAAGACTCCTTAAAGTGGGGGGGGGAAGTGGGACTGGGCGAAGAAGGAGCAGTCTGGCACAGTAAAATATATATAAAAATAATGAAAAATAATGAAATTGATCGAACCAACAACTTCGCCCAGCCTCCCCCTTCTGCCGGGAGCTCTTACAGTGCCCGTAGGATCTCACACAGTCTACCTGTTACTCATAGCAGGCAACAAGTGCCCATTCACAAAATATAGCAACGACTTCCTTTCCTATCTGGGCACCCAGCGAAACCCGCGACCCCTGTTTTCGGATATTCCATGCCCGCTACGGGCGGAGTACTGTGGGCTCGTACAAGGCCCTTCATTCGATTGGATGCAATACTTCCGTGTCCCGATGCTGTGGGGAAGTTGCTAAAAAAAGGAACAAAATACCACCTCGTTTAAGTCGCCTTTCTCCGTCCGATCGTGAGTGAAGTGAGTGGAACCGGGTTTTAAGTTACTCCATCCTTTTTTCTTTTTCTTTTTCTTTTTCCTTTTTGCTTTGGGCCTCCCTCCCTCCCTTGTGTTCCGGTAGCACTGGTAACTTTATTTTGCGCCGGCACTCCCACTCTTTTCGGGTTCAAATTGTGGATATCAAGATGGATTTGTAATTAGGTTGATTGGTTGCCTTCCTTTTTCACGACAGTACCGCTCATTCTAAAGTATGTCGGTCGGTACTTTTATTTGTATGGTTCTGGGGGGCGATAGGACGAAGTGAGAGAGAGAAAGAGAGAGAGAAGGATTAACTCAAACTTATCGAGAAGATAGCGCATGATTTATGGCGGAGCCTTGTTTTTTTGGAACTGAGTTGTTGCCCCCCCCCTTTCCCCTTAGTATCTCTCATTTGGAGCCCCCGCTCGTTCTGGATCCCCGTTGGGAGACCGCGCTGATTGAGCGACTCTGAGAGTCTTGAGGCACATATATTACGGTGTTAGTATTGCACGTACAATTTTGAAAGTTCAAGTATGATACGAGGATGTAATGGCAGCCTGACCTTCGTGTTATACGGTATGGCAGTTGCAATCTCCTCTCCCTCCCCATCTCCCCCACTCCCTCCCTGTGCGACTAAACAAGCCCGACAAACAAAGTTATTCGGGTCCGGAATATGCCTTGATGTTTTACCTATCGGCGAGACTTTTTAGACCACCACGTATGATACTGTGTTTATTTGACCGAACAAGATTACTTGGGGAGACGATGCGGAGGAGGATGTGGGAAACCTTTTTCAATACTATGCGTTTTTTCGTGCAAACCCCTTTGAATACCACCCTTGGCTGCGGCATGCCATCTAGAGGGTTTCATAGTGATGAGAAACCAAACCTTCGCTGAAGTCTAGCAGTCTTTTTTATCTCCTAAATGACACCAGCGGAGTAAAGGATGATTCTGGGCAACCCCGTAGAGTAATCTGAGCATTCAAGCAAGTCTCAAATATTCCTCCCAAACTATCCAGCAATATTTGGGACATAGGGCAGTGCCCTGAGTGGTTTCCGAGTCTTCTTGGCACCGAAGCACCCAAAATGCTACCTTTAGAATCTAATGGGAGCGATATAGACAGAATGCAGCCTTTAGAGCTGAAAAAGATATCCAAGAATGGGGATCGTTTGGAGGTAATATTTCTAAATATTTCCTTTTTTGAATCTCTTCCTAGAGTTCTCCCATCCCCCAAAGTCAAGATATTCTTTGTTGATGTGCGCGGAGGTTTCACTGTCCTCAACGGCATATTCCCCGCCCGGCCAGTGGGATACGAGGGGGTTTGCACCAAAATTCATGCCACTGGGCTCACCGGGGGGAGATAGACACAGTACAGTACTTGTATGCGTAGCGGAGCGGAGGGGTGGATGGACGCGTGTAGGTGGGGATTGCTGGGTGGATGGGTGAACTTCCATTTTGATTGATTCATCATATGCATTTTGCTCGGCCGTCGGTCCCTCGGGTTCGTATCGTTGTGTAAGCTGAAATGGTTATCCAGATCTTGGGGCCCATATTGGGCAAGTTGCAATAAGGTAGGTACTTCTAATAGGTCGGAACGGTCCGGGAATAGTTAATTAGGGTTGTATAAATTGGAATTGTAACGTCCATGCTGACGCTCTCTCGCATTTCGAGCGTCGTAAGCCAAGCATTTGTACTGTTTACACTATCTTTCTTTCTTTTCTTTCCTCTTCTGCTTGGATAGGAGGGAAGGGCAAACTGAAGCTTATCGGTACACCTAATATAGCGCCACCAACCGGGTCTATCCTACCACTGCCAGCTCTTTTCAAGGCAGACACTTCCCGTCGTACAGTACCTGGTTCTGCTATTTGTATGTGAGGGTCCAGCTCCGTTCCAGGGATGGTTCACTGTAAACCTGAAAAGGATAAGAGAGTTTGTTCCTCAAAGCACAGGCGGGGGGGGGGGAGGGGGGTTTGGTGGAGCCCCATCAGGCCCAGCACGGTAGCCGTGTCATCTGTTATTTCTCCCCCCTTTGGTCGTAGGGTATCGGATCAATTAAGACCCTTCCCAAGCGGCTATTTTCTTTGTGCTCCGATTGATTTATTGATATTCTTCCTCTCCCTTCCCTTCCTCTGTATTTAGGGCCTCACGCCCGAGCTGAACAGGGCAATATTGTGCCACTTGGGGAAGGGATCGATTAACTCGTCGGGTTCGTGGATTGCGTTGGCCAGGTCACCATTTATGTGACCCCTATGACCCTGGTTTTTGAAGATCGGAGGACAAGATGGGCGTTAAAAAGTGGTAAAATACGGAGACGAAGGGATGATAAATTGTTAAGCTTCTGGGCACTACGCAACCTCTTTAACCTATCTTACACCTTCCCCCCTTCAGGGCGGGTAGGATCTTTGTATCATCGAGGGCACCGTGCTGTACGAGTCTAGCAAAGCGCGTCTACAATACGGCAACTGCAAGGGCGCCTGCCCCCCGTACTGGCTACTCCTGCCACCGAATGTGTAGATCTCGTTTCGAGAAACTCGCTCTTCTGTCCTGCGTTACGTCCTCCTCTTCCTAAACCAACAATACGTACAGTGCTATGATATCGGGGGTTTTCCCCATGCCGCTTCGCCCCTTTGTGCGGACCTAAGGTTAGGCCGGAGATTTAAGACCAGGGCATGAGAACTCCCCCCCAAGATCCAGTCCAAGAAGTGGAATCCCGAATACGGAAGAGAACAAGGTCACAAAAGCCTTTTGCCATGCCATACTGAGGGAGACAAGACTCAGCACAGGACGAGCCGAGCAGCATAGCACAGCACGAACACCATCGCCGCAGGAACAGCAACCAATCATTCTTTCATTCAATCACTCAAATCAAATCAGGTCGGGTTAAATACGGTGACTGAGTGAGGATACTAAGCCCAGCTGTTCCGGCGAAAAGCCCCCAAAACCTTGTGCCCGCGCTACCTTCCTGCCTCACTGTGCTTTACTTGGCTGTGGGTTGCTTGGCTACGGATTTCTTGGGAGTGAAGAAGGAGATTATTGAGCAGCAGGGATTGCGTTTATTTTATTTTTTCTTTGGTGAGGAGGAGGAGGAAGAGGAGGAAGTCTCCGGGCAAGAAAGAACGAACGGACCACGGAGGTGATATTTGCCATTTCAGAAAGGAAAACCAGTCCCTGACCTAGTGACAACCTAAAAGTGTATGTCATCTCCTCTTTCCTTCCTTTCACTGCCCGGCTCATTACATTTTTATTTTATTTTTCATTATTTTTATCTCTTTTTCGATCTCCTATATTTTTCCCCTTGTGTCTCCTGAGGGAAAAAAGATCATCTCAAATACCCGCCTTTTATTCCATCATCAAACTTACCGTATTGGAATTTCCCGTTTTTTTTTTTTGATCCATTCTGTTGGTGGATTTTTGGCTGGCTGGGTGCGGTTTTGGCTGCTGGGTTAAGGCTTTCGTGCATATGTAAGAAGAAGCAGCAGCATCAGAAGAACTAGCCTTCTTCTTCTTGTGCCGCTGTTCTCTTCGCAGCCATACCTTCCTCATAACCCAGGACACCCCCCCAGCCAGTATCACTAACGGGCGCCGGCAATCCGATAGAGTGTGTCCGTTGCCGCTGACACTTCTTATACTCAGCGTCTCGCTCCCTTACTACCCCTCCTACTTCTTTATCCTCCATTTCTCTCCCACCTTTTTTCTTCTTTTCTTTTCCTTCCCTCCTTCTCCTCTTCTCCCTTTCTCCTCCTCCTCTACTACTTCATCTCTCACACCCGCATCTACTCTATCAGGCTACTGTCATACCATCAAACTCCTTCCACACCTACTTTACCTTGAACAGTCCTTCCCTCGCCTGTTCAAGAACATCCATCATCGACTAGTTGCTGCTCTACCAGACCACCACACCACGCACACACGTACTTACACGCCCACGGATTTTGCGCTAGCACTACAATCGGCTTTGACATCACTCTACAAAGAACAAAGGGTCGTCTCAGCCTGGAGTACTGCCACAGCGGAACTTCCAGGATATCGGTATTAGGGACGTCGGACAAGTGTAGGTCACGTAAGCAGGGGGTGGTGAGGGGAGGTTATAGATTAGAAAATAATTATCCGAAGCGTATCGGGGGACTACCGCAAGAACACGAAATGGAGACATATCATGGCCACGTACGATCGCCCGCGGATGCAATAATACTGTTCGAAGCTTGTCGATTAGGCCTACTGCCGCGAGTACAGAGACGGTTATCGGAGAAGGAGAGACAGAACATCAAGTCCGGGAGCGTATTCGTCTGGGACGAGCGGGAAGCGGGGATGAGGCGGTGGACAGATGGGAAATCATGGAGTGCTAGTAGGGTTTCAGGCAGCTTTCTGACGTATCGGGAGATGGAGGGGAAACGCGGTGGAAACGCTTTTGCTCCTCCTACGACGACGCTATCGGTTGGAGGTCGTGTAGGAAAATCACCTAATCCTGACAGTGATTCTGATGGACTAGATACCGAAGGGCCAGATGGGTATCGATACAAGCCAGATGGGCTGATGAAACAATCCTTTTCTATCACCACTGCCACTCACCAGAAACTTCATCTCATCAGCTACTACGCGCGTTCGCATCCCTCGTCGCAAAATCTCATCCAGCCCACACAGGACAGTGCGTTAAAACATATCAGGCCTGCGAAAGGGATGTATCCGGAGAGCACAGTACATGAGCAACAGAATGTGCCGGTTGTAACTCGGGGTCCCATGATTGCGACAAACTTCAACCATGCACAATCGCCTGCTGCGTTAATCCAGCGGCCGCCTGGAGCAACGCATCCTAACAGCTATCCACAACAAGGAGCGTATGGTTGGCCTCCTAGCCCTGTTTCAACGCCCCCAACAAACCTACCCCCACCGGCCGGCCAGTATGCACAGCAGCTACCACTGCCAAATAGCGCAGCATCCTCTCCGATGGTGTATAATCCCCCAGCTTTCCCACCCTCTGCCGGATCGCCAATGCAGTATGATAGACCACTGCCGCATTTGGACAGCCTCCCTCCGCAGCCATCACACAGAGGGTCCATGGGATCTCCAATGCACATCCACCGTTCACCACGGGCAGCAGTACAACAAATGCAGCGGCAACCATCAGATATACCCATGCCTTCTCTGCCGTGTCCCGATCAAGGTGGCCGGTTTTCCTCGCCGGCTAGTAGCCTAAATGGCCGGTCGCCTCCTAGAAGCGAGAAGTTTGATATCAATCCTCTCCGACAAAGCCCAAGCGGGGGAATGGATGGCGGCAGCAGCCCTGGGAGGGGCGGGCTAGAAGTACAAGATATCCCAAGTGAGAAGCTAGGGTTTGGGGAAGATGTCAGAGCCCTGCGGGTGTTGGATAGGGCTTTTATTGCGTGATAGTCAGGAGCTGACAGGATACCTCCAAAAAGGATTATCTTTTTGCTCACCGGATACTGGTCGGGCCAAATTTTAATAGCCCATTTCATTTTGAACCTTTCTCTCCACGGCAGGAGGGAGGCTCCCTCAATAACTACTTCGAGGGTTTTAATTTTGTGATTGCAAGCTTACATTCTAGGATGTATTTTTTTCCCCCCCACCGGTTTTATTTCATTTCATTTTATTTCCTTCTCCCTTTCTTCCCTTTGTTAGTATTTCTCACATCGTTCCTTTTCTCACTCTTTTTTAATCACCACGAGATATTTTTGGGTTTCTCTTTTTTTTTTTTTGATTTATTCCATCTCCGGTGTCTGGCTTTCCTTTTTTTTCTTTCCTACTGTCATCTCCATCATCATCAACTTTTCCTTTTTATCTAAGGGCCTTTTTCCTTTTTCGTTATCTTCAAGGGATTTCTTTTTATTTTGTTTACAACTTTCGGTTTTTATCGTAGGGATAGAACATGGACTGGGGGATAACTTTTTTAACGGGGAAACGATAGGGCATTTTTTATTATTTCTCTTCCTCAGGGGGAGGTAGGGTTTGGGGAGAACAGGTGGCTTATGGGCGAATTTTTCAAGGGTCTGTCGGGAGCAAAATTCAATAAAGTAATCGGGTTTTTTCCACTTACTCTTTCACTCCGTATCGTGCTTAAGTGTGTCCTGTGTATGAAAAACTTGCAACCTTGCCTCTTCGAAAAGACTCTAGATCACTCGTTATTGTGACATTCTCCTTCATCCTATTCTCCCGTTCTCCTCGTTCTTCATTAGAGAAAGGGAGAGAGATGGAGGAGAGAGAGATACTGCCCACCCACCTAAAAGGGAGGTAGTATCCCACGTGGTTGATTGGGAATAAGCATAAGTTGACTTTGTTTAAGCGCTCTTATTACGCCGCTGATCTACCCACCACCTTACACACCATCTTACCCAACCATACCTACCGGTAAAGCCGGGGGGGGGGGGTTCGTTAGAAATCAGAAAACTTGACCCCCGCCCCTAGAGAAATTGTATGGGGTCGCAGGAGTTAGTTTTTTGATTTTTACTGACCCCCCCGAGTACCTTTCCACCCCTTCGCCCATCTCAGCCCTGCGAGCGACATACGTACCTACCTACACACACACACACATGTACGGTAACCACGGCACATTTCTCGTAGAGAGTGCTGTATGGCACAGTGTATCGCATTTTTCTTCTTTCTTTCTTTCTTCCTCCCCTTCCCTTCCTTCCATCCCGCGCATGCATACATGCATGCATGTAGACATCAATTGCATCGAATTGCAAATCGCACACTATTTTTTTTGTGTCGCCATCCTCATCATCACCATGAATCGTATATAGTACCGCACCGTACCTGGGCAATCTCACAATTCCTCCCCCAATCAATCTTTTATTTTACTAGCTGACTACCGTACCTCCTCCCCCCGGAACCCTCTCCATGCTCGAGGCACCTTCTTCCTGTAGCTTTTTTAGCATTGCTTCGCGGTTGTGTTCCATTACTCGGCGCTTCTTGAAGTACTCGACCTATACCTCCCTCCTCCCCCCCCTCCTCCTCCCCTATTAGTATCTTTGTATCTTTGTATGTTTGTGAACGAGGGGGTGCAGGAGAGGGGAGGGGGAGTGTACCCATGATCCTTTACATTCCTTTTGGAAGGATGCGTCTTCGGGGCCGCAGAAGGATTTGGATTCTTTTGGGTTTTTAAGTGGGTCTAGGATGTTGTGCTTGTCCAGACAGGCGAAGAATTGGTCCCGCGCGGTCCAGCAGAGGGCTCGTTGGGAGCGGTTTGGGGCTGCGGGCGGGGTGCTGGAGGTGGTGGATTGAGTGAAGCCTAGAAAGCCCATCTTCGGAAGTGCGGGAAGGGGGGGTAGATTTGTAGATGTGGTGATAGCGAGGTGGTGGTGGTGTTGGTTGTTTGATACTGCCGTTTGATATGCTAGTCTACCTTTCATGGGATAATGACGTCGGCCGTTTGGTCCCAGAAGACAATTTAAAAAAATGTATACGAAAGGCTAAAAATGGCTTCCTTGAGGCTTAATAACTGATCGGGTTTCTTTAAAGTAAACGGTACCCAAATTCATACATTTTCTTTTATTTATTTTTAAAGAAGATTACCCGTACCGTAACGCACCAAGCTGTCATCAAACTACCTGCTTCCCCGATCACCACAACGAACGAGCGAACGAACGGACGGACGGACGAAACGAACGAAACACTTGCCCTCCTCCACCTATCAACCCACCAAAAAGCCCACATCCTAAAGCCTGAATACAGCGGCGGACAGCGATGCCAAAACGCCCCCGGAGACTCCGCAGACCATTACCGGACTCCTTCCAGCCCCTAAAGACCTTCCTGCAGATCCTCTCGCTGCAAACAATCTACTACATCTCCAGCGGCGTCCTGATTCTCTTTACTGCGCTCGTCGCCGGGCGCGCATTCTCCCTCGACCTGATATTCTCATGGCGCAGCGTTCGCGGCGATAATACTGTCGGTTGGACGCTGGGTATTGTTTGGCTGTTGTGCTCTGGTATCATGTTTGTTGCCCCCTCGCATCTCCACCCCCCCCAAATCTACTGCGACGGCTGGCTAATAATAGGGGGGGATACTTATATATAGGGTAATAGCCCAAGTCCTCGTCCATGCTCGTAGTAAGATGGTGCTCGACTTTAGTCTTACGCTCCACTTCTTGCATTTACTGGTTGTGTCCGGGTACGAGTGGGAGGTGCCGAAGAGCGTGCTCTGGTGGGCGTTGCAGGTTGCGTCTGCGTCTTTGATGGTCGGGGTCGGGACTTGGGCGTGTAGGTGGAGGGAGCTGAGACCTATCCCCTTCGGCAGTGGTGGCAGTGGGGGCGTCGGAGGGGGCACCGTGGGGGATTCGGGTGGGGCATATGAGATGGTTCGGATGAAGGAAGAGGATATTTGAATGCTGGTGGTGATGGTGGTGGCGGTGGTGGGGGGGTTTGTTTTGCTTTGCGGGTTTTGCGTAGTGGGGTTGTTGGGCATTGGTTACATGGGTTTCTACAGCATGGGATCGGCAGGGGCGTTTTTTCTCCTGACTTGTTTACATTTCCTCCCTCCCTTCCTCTCTTTTTTTTTTTGTGCTGCTCTTGTGTTGTGCTATAGTATAGACCATGGGAGCAAAATGTCTGTAACCTAATGGATTTTTCTTTTATTTCTTGTTTTCTAGCCCTATCTCGTCTCTTTATTTTATTTTATATTTTATTTTTACAATTCCAACATGCAGGGACCCGGTGGAGATTCGGGATAATCTCGTTTTGGCAATGCATGGTTCAGCTGTCGGACTTTGACTTTGACCTCCTAAGGACTTCTCGGACGCGGGGCTTGTAAGCTTACGTACCTGGCCTGTACATAGCTATACATCCACGACACGGCATGGCACAACACAGTGGCCGGTCAGCACTCCAGCTAGGGCATGACGTGAGGGAACTTCTCGAGCTAGATGCTGTGAGATTCGAGTGATAGTGTGTGAACCTGACTTTTACTCTTGAGGCCGTTGACGGAGGGAGATATGTGATATCCTTGTTTGGTCTGGCGGATGCCACTGGCTGTCTGGGGAGTCTGATAGCTCGCGCCCTGCATTGCGTGGAAGCGGAAGCATCCGAACAAAGGCTAGTCAATACCAACGGTGCACATCTCCTTCTCGTGTCGATCCAAAGGTTATTTAGTTAGCCTCTCCCTGGAGCTCCTGGTCTTTTTTTTCACGACCAGGTCATGCAGAAATGGACACCATGGATATGATATGGGCATTTTTTGGGGGTTTTGTCAAGTCCGGTATGATATATAACGGAGCGGGAGGTGTGGATTGGCCGTGAATCTCCCGGTAACCACTACTTTACTCGAATTCAACGACGTCTGCTACGGAGGAGATGGTGAGAGTGGCACGGGGGTATCTCTTCACGGGGTTATCCTCTGGGAGTTGAAAGTGATGGCGGAAAGCAGGGTCTTGGGTTCTGGCTCCAGGCTAGAGATGGGAGTCTGCCTGCTTTGGAGGGTGCTTTTCTGTTTGGGATAGTGTTGGGCTTTTTTCTTCCTATTCTTTTTACGTTATTTGTGGATTTTCCGATGTCTGTGTGACTTCGGTAGACCCTCGCACGCACGCACTGCTGCTCTCGGAGTGGGCGGTGAACGTGGAGATTTTTGGTGAAAGCTAGTGAAGGGTTGGTGCAACACTGGACTTTGGTACTACTTAAGGCAGATGGTGATAGGTTTGAGGTAGCTGTCGGTATGCTGGGGTAGACTCGTATATGAGTGTTTGGCGTTATTGTGAAAAAATAGATTGAGAAGCCTATTAACACTAGCTAGGCAATAAGTTAGAGCTCTACTTCCTGGTGTGGTTTGCAGTGGGGGCACCATCAGTGTGGGGGTGCATGAGGCCTCGGCGGTCGATGTCTTTTTTTTTGTTCTAAATGGCCTTGAGAGGGTGGGGGCGGGGGTCCCGCGGGCTTGGAAAAGGGAAAGGTTTGGCCGAATGATGGTGGAGTCTGGCCCGTTCCTGAAGCGGTTTGTCGCCGCCTGGGTAGTGGGTTTTGCATACACGGCGCTCTCAACAAGCCATACGTTCAAGAAGAGTTTGCCTGGGCTGGACTACTTTCCTGCAAGCATAGATTTTCAGCCATCATAATCAGTGACAAGGCGAGCAAGGTATTTCCACATGTCTAAATTTTGGAGGCAATTTTTTAGTGGACCGAGGTAATGCCTATGGGCGGGATTTTCAACCCACACACAGCCTTCCGCTGAAAGAGCTGTAACGAGCTGGTTATTGGGGGGATTTCTTCGGGACGCCTGCGGGAAGTCTATAATAATATTACGTTGATCCATTTAGATGTTTGCCAATAGAGAGAGAAAAAAAAACCCCCCCCAAAAGTCATGTGACCTTTGATAAACTCCCTTCCCTCCCCCCCCCCCACTCTTCTATTTAACATCTACCGGCACTCGGGTAAATCGTTTTCTAAATGGATTGATGGGATAGCCCTTCTCCGCGTATTTGCCTCCTCCGAATTCTGGGCATTTTTTGTGGGGCGTGGTCGAATTCGTTATCTGCAGACATCCTTTTTCTCGCGGAGAATTAGCTGCAGGGCGCTGAAGCTAAATTACAGTAGGGTAGGGGTAGCACCTCGCTAGCTCGGATTTCACTACTCCCCCCCGGATGAAATTCTCTGAATTCTAAAATTGTTTTTTGCACAAAAACCTAACTCGTTGACCCGAATAATTCGCTGTCCCTGACATCTTTCTTTTGATTTTGATTTTCTTTTTGATTTTGGCCATCCGTGGCAGAGAGGTGGGACTGACTGTAGACAATTTCAATTGGTTCGCCAGCGGAGCGCCAAGGCCTGATTTCTCCAGCTGGTAATGAGCTTGGCTTTAGGCTTGCATGGCCTTTGGTGATGGCGCTCACTAGCATCTGCTCTCTACTCTGGGCTGATATGTTTATTTTTTTGCCTCTGGAAGGTGGACACGAGGCCTAAGCTTCAACGGGCTACTAATTAGTACTCACACAGCGGTGGGAAACCCCGCACCCAACAGCTCATGTTTAGCATCAAAAAGGCTTAAGTTAGATCTATTAGCAATTTTGCGAATGGTGCAGGGATGGAAGGCAACATTCGGGGGCGAATCAACTCTCAGGGTAATATGTCTGGCGGCGTCGGTGGGAGGAACATGGCGGTATTCAGAATACCGCAATCATCCGATATCGAATGATTCATTGCAAAATGCTCATTTTTTTCCCCCTTCCCGCCTCTCTCCCCCTCCCCCTCCCCCTCTCCCCCTCCCTCTCCCTCTCAAGATGATTGTCTTTTTGTGAAAAATAAATAAATCATCTTTTTGTTTCTAACGGCTTGAGCTGACGACGACTTTTCAGCTCGCGGATTTTGTCCACGCGTCCACAAAAAAACTCCATGACTTTGTTCACTGCACTACTATTGCCCCCCCCCCTAGGGCGTATCGCGGTTACGCTATGATGATTGGTTTTGGGTTATTCTAGAGTACTGGTGAGGGTAATGGCACCTGCTACTCTCGAAATCCCCATTGGGCCCCTTCAGGATTCTAAGACATCAAGGGTCTGATACCATGGCTTGACGAAATTTTACGTGGCGCATACCCGGGCCAGCAGCCGCCATATATTAGTGGGTGACAATTGGGGAGAACTCTTCTGGGGCTTTTTTTTTTTGTTGAACATCATGTGGTTGTGGTCGGTGAACGGCCTGGTGGGTTATGAGTTCGCGGTGGGTCAATTGTGCTACTGAATAACCATATAGATGCATTATCGGATGAGCTATCGGAAGGCGGAATTGTCCGCTACAATGGCATGAGACGTTCGCTTAACTGTTTGGGTCTAGGCGCGCTCATTTCATGTAACTCAGGGGGCCTCTGGGCCGTTTTGGAAGCGGGCTGCTGGCAGTCTACCGATGGGGGTGTTCATGGTAGATCACTCGTTGGGTGTGGTGGTTAGCAGACAGCACCTTGCGGAACTGATCGGGCTGGGGGAAGGCCGGAGGGTTGAGGGGTAAGTATGATGGGCTGACTAGGGTAAGGGCTACTTTTCTTGCCCTTGAAAGCAATTGAAACGAGCACAAGTGATATATCGAAGTGATAGGATGAGATATTAATATTCAAGCCCGGAGGAGGTCCGGCAATTTTTCCAGGACCGGCTAGATCGGAACGGTTTTTGCCGCGATTGAATTAACTCAAGTTTCGATGAATAGTGGGCTATGCAGAAGAGAGCAGAGTTTTTAATCTGAGGGAGGGGTAAGACTTTGGACGCTAGGGATAGTGCTTGTTGTATTCCTCTCATGCATTCTCATTGGGAATAAAGCTTGAACAACCCCCGCCAAGGCTTGTTTGATAAGTAGTGCTCGGGAACTTCGGAACTTCGGATATGCTGGGGTGGGGTAGGAGAGTTGTTAGTGATCTGTGCATGGCAAGCCCTTGTTGACTCCGAGAGGGGAGACTCTTTTTAGCATGTCCATAGTTTATCACTCATACCCCAGCAACTCGCCTACCAAAAGAAAATTACACGGAGAAGGTTTAGTTTTGACCTCACTGAGTTCAATTGTAAGCGTGCTATAAAACAGCATGTAAGTCAATCACAAGCTTAACCAAAATTCCACCCAGACAAAAAATACAGGAATGATGTAAGTTAGCTGATACCAAATGTTAAAAATAAGAAATCACCCCCCTACTGCTATCGTACTTGTATATGCATACTCGCCCC
>Ga0307517_10007841_pt1 | contig 15466 bp, 14 predicted proteins | sample 23_EM_MG_FD_194515 | JGI IMG/M metagenome (GOLD analysis project Ga0307517, IMG submission 194515) | Populus trichocarpa ectomycorrhiza microbial communities from riparian zone in the Pacific Northwest, United States - 23_EM | ecosystem: Host-associated > Plants > Roots > Unclassified | place...
GCATCCGCGCTTTGACCTTTGGCTCCATCCCCTTCCGCCCCATTCCACCGGTGACCATTGCATCGGGTCGATGCAATTCTGAAGGGGGGGTAATTGTAAGGGGAACACCCAATCCACCCGCCGAGCCTACCCACTGGCTATCTTGCCTTGACGCCCACCGACACCCATCTACAGCCCCACCGTCTCCCCCCACATCTCACCGTCGCCATCCTTCGCTCATTCCAGTCAACCGACTCACCACCCCGACACCGACCGGTGCCAACCGGTCAACCATAACCACCGGTCTCTATGTGCCCCCTCACCTCCGGACCCTTAGACCCTGAGGACCCTTTTATTTATCATTCCACTTTTACTTTTTATTTCTATATTGCGTCATTCCGCACACCATTGTGTCTCCTTTATATATGGCTTCTCTAGCATGGGATCCCTATCCTTTCCTCTTCGGATCCCCTGCTAGGTGCGTAGATTACGTAGTATATTATTGCATAATACACTAAACTTCGGATCCCCTGCTAGTCTGCGCTTATCACGGTCATACCGGTCGCTCAGCCCGCAGTTGCCCTTACACCCATAGCATCTGGTCGGATTCCAAGGTATGTGGGGTGGGAGAACTACGAAGAGCACGGACGCCGATGTGGTCTAAATATGTGGAGCTAGTATTTAAGAGGAGCGAGCTTCCATGATATGGTGATCAGATTCGATTGAGGTTGTGCGGGGACAGGGCCGCAACCAGAGGACCATCCTATTTGTAGACTGGGAGTGGAGTGAAGGTCACAAACCAACAACATCATGTTCACAAGAGTTAACCGCAGGCATGATCGCCGCCCACTATTGTAGGAAATATGAGGGAAAAGGTTATGAATCCTTTCGAACATGACTTTGGCATCACCCTCCTTCCCTTGAGCGATCCGAGGCTATCGTCAGATTACGCAAACCACCTCCAGCATGAACAGCCTGTTGGGGGAAACTTCAGCGAAGTTCAGGTCCACCAAAATAGCTGAACAAAAATACTCTCTGATTTAAACTGGAGTGCTTCTACGGCAGGTGCCGTACAATGGTTATGGGATAAAAATGCCTAAGTTGGAGAATGGGCGCCAGTGTTGACAAGGTGTTGATTTGATGGATATTTGATATTTTGTTTGTCTCCACCGTGCGGCTTCATCAGTCCGAGTCTTATGTGCTGCTATCTAGCAAAGAAAAACAGGATTAGGAGTACGGAGGATATAAGAAAGAACTCGTGTTGACGATTCATCTGCAAACGCGTTTTTGCGCAGTAGTGTTGCATTTCTCAGGGTGCTCGGATAGACCCGGTGGACTCTGTAGCAACCTACTCTGTAGCAACTCATAGTCACGTTCATCTCTCGAACGTCTCTGTAGTCTCTTCACTCTCTCGTCGTCTCAGGCATTCTTTTCGGGCTACAGACAATATCATGCTGGTAAGTTATATTCTTGAGCCCATTTTCTTGTAAGTCCTATTCTAATCTGACCACCATGTCGTTCAGTACTCCACCTCGCCACACTGTGCCCCAACGGTTCAACGAACCGACAGAAATTGTGCACCATATATACCACCCAGCCCCATCTTCTCATCCGACTCAGACACAGAACCTGAATCCCCCACCAACAACCAAGGCTCAGATTGCAGTTTGGACCTTGGAATGAGCCAGATTCAGAGCTCGTGCATGGAGGAGCTTGAGCTCCCGGAACCAGTGGTAAGTTTTTATCTGCATTATGAAAACTTAACTATCAACTGACTCTTCACAGCAGTACTCACCAGCTCAAAGTGCTAGTCTGCCCTCAGAGGTTTTCAACACCTGCACATGTTCGACTCCCACTCGTTCTCAACTCGGCACCCAGGGAGCTATGGCTTTAGCTGAGGTAGATATTTCCTCATTTCTGTCACTGAATATTTCCCTAATGATATATTTCAGGACGCAGCATTCTGGGCAGACCACTCCAAGTGGATATTGCACAAGTTTTATGCAGAATCTTTAAATTGGCATGATGGGCGGGGTACGCAGGAAGCCGCGTCGTCAGTGCATGGAGGTGCAGACCCAAATTCAACCCAGGTGAGTTACAGGTGCTTTTGCATGACCTTCGTCACTGAAATCCCCTTTTCAGATGACCCTCGTCACCGAGCTCATGAATCCAGCCTCCCAGGAAACCGCACCGACAGTCCCTTCCTCACCCACTCAACCTCCACGCCACATGTCGACCAAAGCATGCCGAGCGCGTCTCAGAGCCCAAATGGTTGCTCGGGAAATTGCTGTCCTTCATCGTATGACACAACGACTTCGACAGAAACACACGAAACTCATTCGCCAAAGCCTGGGGCAACACGATGAAGATTAAATATGCTCTAGACTACTGGTAAACACCCGAGGTTAGCCTTGAGACCATTGCATTTATTCAATCTGCGGTACGTGATTTGAAGTGTTGTGTCATATCTAACTGATTTTGCTTCTTGTACTACCTAGGTCCTCTGTGCGATTGACGAGTGGAAATCAGGCCGCCATGATACAGTTCTTTTTCGACACAAGACGCATGTGATTCATTACTGGCGCTATCTAAAAACCCTACAGCAATGGAAGGAATTCACGGCAAAAGAAGACCATGATCTTGCTACTGAACTCCAACAATGTCTCCTTCGTAATGCAAGGTATGCAAGCTCCTCGGATTTCATGGCCCATTGGGACTCACTTTTCAACTAGGGCTGCTACCTCTGGAGCCTATGACGAGCTTGCTGTGGATGACGACGACGAAGCGGCTATGATATTGGCAGCATTTGCTGCCAACCAAAAAGTTTAATTAATTATATATATCCAATAATTAATACTGTTTTTCCATTTCTGGATTGAACCATCGGAACTTTTGCGGTGCTCCCGGCTTCTATGGATACTCTCGTCCTACGTAAGCCGCATAGCAACGTACCCCTCTACCGTAGCAAAAATAAGTTCCGGCGTTGCTATGAAGCGCTATGATGCCTACTGAAGCTCCCATAGTAAATGCCTGTTTTGCAGATGTTGGAACAAAACTTGCAATGTTTGGTTTGGAGGCTGATGCGCGTTTTCTTCAATGACTACATCACTTCGACAACTGACCCGCCAGGAGAGCACTTACTTGGTCAGTCCTTGCACTCGTCGCCGTAGTACTTCCTCACACCTTCAACAGCGGCGATGTGTCCTTGTACTCCTGAAAGAGATTTCCTCAGAGGGAAACTGAACACGAGTTATGGAGCTCTCATCACTCCCTCTAAGTTCTTTCAACATCCACGCCGCCGTGTTGAGATTGGCGAAGGGGCCGAGATATTCCTGCACCGTGTCGAGTGTCCCACACAATGATAGTGATGGATTTGTTCAATAACTTTAAGAACCCCGGATTTGGAAGAGCAGACGAGCAGCGAAGGAAGCTCAGACGGTCAACGAGTGGAATCGCATTCGCACTCACAAGGAAGCTTAAGGTCAGTGGTTTCCTCATCAAAGTACTCAATCCCCTCACCGACAATGTGTCCCACCCCAGATGTCTTCGTGGCGAGGAGGAGCGTGAGCATCCTACCTCATCCCTTCCGACTTCGACACAACGATCAGGGGCAAACGTATACTCAGCTGGTCGTCTCAAGTTGCGCATTTGGGATCTCGTCAACTGCGTATGGTCAGGCTAGGAGACCCCGCCTACCCGTGAAGATATTAGATACTTCACCTAATTATATTAACCCTGAACAACAAGGGGTTGTTTTCCAACGCCATCGAGATCTGAAGGTTCTTTGGAACCTATTTATATTATTCTGTCGCTGGCCCCTCCAGCGACAGAATAGTAAAAGTAGGTCCGCCTGTGGCTTTCTACTGCCGCGTCGAGTCTGGTTGCCGAGGGATCACTTGATCATGACGAGGCGACCCCTACACCTATATTCCATGACGGCGAGAATGCCGAATTTGGAGGCGCAGGCGGAGGAGACAGAGAAACAAGTTGGCGAATTCTGATCATGATGGAGAGCGGCAGTGGAGTCACTTCCTCGTCGTTCTCTCCGCCTAACCATGTTCCTCATGCGGCGAGCTCGATATATTCATTATGCGCCATCTAGAAATCATACTAACCGCCACTTTCCCTTCCTCATCTACTCACACTTCAAAATGGTCAGTACACGACGAGCCGCAGAAAATTTAATCCAGAACCCGCATCACGCCCATTCATACACCAACATCATCGACATTGTCCCCTACCCTCCGATCCCTCCAACATTCAAATAAACGCTCGAGTCGCGGTTATTATCTTATGGCGCAACCATCGTTGATCCACCGCTTCCCACATCGAGCGGTTGTCTGGTGGGTTCGCAAAGTCAGGTTACGAGCAGAATCAGATGATACACAACATCTTTGCGGGGAAAAGGCGGGCAGTCGCTGCTTGCCGTTGGAATGTCTGAATAATATGTGATGTCCCACATTCCCTGCGTTCGGTTTCATGGAGGAGGAAGATGAGGAGAGTCCCGAGCAGCGGAGATGATAAGGGAAAGAGGACACAAGATGGATTATTGTAATAATATACGTACCTCCAGGCTTCACCCTCTTAATTCCAACGTCTGCCTAGATGTCAGTCATAGACGCGTAACGCGTCATCCGCTATGCCAAAGGCCTGGGCGATCGTCTGGCTTCTTCGTCGACTTGCTTCACGATTGGATTTCAAGTGCGGTTCGTCTCCTTCCGTGTGCCATGTAACAGTTGGAATGAACTATCATCAAGTTGTTGTTTTGAACCACTAGCTTTCAAATGACAAAAAATGAGATTATTTGAATATTGACGCATTCCCTTATCCTTTCAATATCTTTCCAAATGAATGAGGTGGCTTTGTTGGAATTGGGTGGTGTAGTCGTCACACACATATGGACTGTTTATATTATTCTGTCGCTGGAGGGGGAAGTGACAGAATAATAAAAGTAGGGGGAATATGGATAGGGCATCACTACGAAGGAGTTGCGCGTTGGGTGTGAAATGATGCACATGTCCTGTAATGTGCGTCTTAGTCTGAATCTTGAATATGGTGTTATATAGCTCGTCAAAGACTCGTGCCATTTTGTCCAGCTCGACGGGGAGGATAATGGTACATCTGAGCGATTGAATCTACTTCCACACAAATGTGATGACCACAGCGACAATACAATTTCCAGATACGGAGGGACCACCAATTCACTACCTAAGGATCCCCCAAACTCTATCTAAGCGCTATTTCACGACGGGGATATGAATGTGAAGAATTCAGGATTTGATGTATGTACCAATTGAGTTTTGATAATTGAACTCATATTACCTTCGAGCGATACATTAAAGTTGCGCACAAACAAACCTCCCTAAAAATTTCTTGTCAGGTACATGACAATCTGGAACTTGAAGTGCTCTTTCCGCTGCGGTCACCGACAATACTCTAAACATAATTTGACTCAAAGTCAAGGGTCTCGATGTACTCAAGGGGCTATGAAAATGTTGTCGGAAACATAGTCCTGTCTCCGGCATATGGTACACATCTCAGGGATGGGTAGGACAATGTGATATCCGCGTCCACTAAACCACAGCGTTCGCTACAGCCAGAAGCCCTGCCTGTCGATGGTGAACAAGCGAAAAATAATTCCATAGCTCCGAATTAATTACAGGGGTTTTCCTTCTGCGTACATTGAGTTGCCTCCGCCTCCACCACGACATACAAAAAACCAATATACTCGCCGCCTTTCGGGGAAAGATTGGGGGAAATGTGTGACGACCCTGCGGCTACACAATCAACTCCACTGAAAGTATCAAATGAGATGAATCTCATGTGGTCACCAGTTCCATGTAAGCTTTTTTGTTTGTAGCGGTTCTTGAAACGAGGAATGTCGGACGCAGGGACCCCGCCGATGATCCCGAGCTGACAGGAGCAGTGCACCAAAATGGGGGAAACTGCCCTAGCATCCACGACGCCATGCAGGGGTCATTCCAAAGCACGAACAGAGAGGTCGAAGCACGCCTGCAGTCGTGACAGATGAGCTGAGTTTCCCCTGTCTCCAGGAAGTAATCGTATGCCCTGTTGATGCTTCTCGGGTATTTTATTATTTTATTTTAAATCCCATTATGCTCGTTGGGCCTTTGGCCTATGTCGAGCGTCGCGTGTCTACGTCTTCTCGGGTATTCCAACATACATCAGCTAACGAAGGAGTAAATTTTAAGTCGCGAAGCCAAGCTTTTCAACCCCAAGACAGTTTCCCAACAGTTTCCTGGAATCTGGATCGAAGTTTGATTATCTCGTAGTGGGTATGCACCGGAATTGTATTAAACGCTGAACGCGACGATCTATGATGGACTACAGTGTGGATGACGATGGGAAACGATTAGGCCTAAAAAGGAGCCCAACAAGACATCGATTTTGTCGTGTCACCGCATCCAGCAAGTCAAACGAGCCGACTCGTCCGCCGTGATTTTTGATAATTCACATTCTAACTCCACCCTGCAATCCACACCATGGAGCTGGTTGATCACCGATCAAGGCCGAGCACCCCAGTAACCCAGGATTACCCCTACACACCGCCGTCGTCCCCTTGTCTATAATCTTGGAAATGTTGATCAGATATACGGGAGATTCCGAATGACAAGGAAGCTCAGGAAGGGTTACATAAACTGTGGGCGGACTTCTTGTTCCCTTCAAACAGCCTTCAAATGCAATTTCCAAACCTAGTTCGATTCTTGGAATCACCGATGCCCTCGCAAACTGCGTTGGAATTTCTCTCCCTCATGTCCGAAGTTTTGTCCGTTTGGGGAATATATCATGCTAAGTCTAAGTTCCCGGAAATTATGGATGGCGCGAGTCTTGTTGCAGCTGCGATAGGCACATCCCTCTGCTGCTTGTTTAGCCCGTGTTTGGTTCTATCGGAAGATCTTGTGCAAAAAAAGAAGCACAAGCCAACGGTCTGAGAACTTACTCCGGTGATGTGGATCCCATATTTTGTAAGGGTAACTATTTCCTGATGATGGCAAGCTTGAGTGCCAGTCTTATGATTTCTAGTAGGAGGAATATGGCATCGCATACTCAGACAGTGACGGAGAAATTTTCCAGGAGAAATTTGCAAGACTATGACAGCTAGTTACTAATTGATGGACCCACAGCGCTCATGCCCTTGATTTAGCTTAAAACCCGAAGTGGGTCCATCAATTAGCAACTAGCCGGAAATTTAAATTTGAAGAAACCCACAACACAATGTGAGAAGAAAACTTGAGCAGCAGGCTATGCTTCTTTTGCACTAGATCTTCTGATAGAACCAAAGGCAGTGAGGTGTTTTTATCTGCGCCTATCACTCGGGAGAGACTTTCCAACAACCCACTACATCCGCAGCGTTGCAGTCCTCGCGCTTTCCTCATGCCCTCCCCAATTTGATAGTGCTTCCATGCTACGGGGGAAGAAACGTTAGATCGCTATGATCTTATTCCAAAGAATGCGCAGTTAAGTCACAATGTCAACGCCCTTCTGTCCCCCATCGTGTTGACGTTCTGATTCGAAAGGATTTCAATTTAGACCAAACAAGAACATAATTCATTCACGTCTCCGGTGGCCAGAATTTCGACTTGACGGATGGAAATGCGCAAAGATTTATGATATATAAACCTGGCAGAATGTTGGCATGTAAATAGGTCCCATCGAAATATTCTCCTTCGTTTCCTTCAAACGACATCATCACTCAGTCAATCACCCCTTGTCTGCCACCAGTATGGTTAGCTTCGACGTCATCGCCTATAACAATCTCGCTTTCGTCGCCAATGCAGACGCGCGCTTCAAAGAGCAGCTCGCATCCGCTGGCCTCACTCATGAACAACTCTTTTCCAAGCTCGGTCCACTTTTCCTGGAATCCGGGTACGCGGGCCTTTACGCCGCCTGCCTTATTCACCGTCATCACTCCCTTAATGAAGGGGAGCGTATGGTTACGGTGGACCATATCACGAATCCCTCCACCGACACCTCCCCCCAAATCGTAGCCGAGTGCTGGTCGAGCAGCGGTGAAGAAGTCGAGCACAGGTTTACCGATGACCCCACGACTCTCCCTCCCCCTCCCCCTGTCGATTTCTTGGCCAAGTACAAATCCATTCTCGACTCCTATGCAATTGACGTTTTGGGAGTTTGTTACGCTCCCGATAAACCAGCAGATGGCTTTATCTTCGCAGAGTCGGGCGGCCTCAGGGACCGAGAGCGCATTACCACTATTATCCATCACTCCGCCAGGAGTGATCAGAGCTGCGATGTGACGTGGTTGGTGACGCGCAACTCAGATGGTCTGTATGACGTCGCCACGGTTTGTAACTGCCATACGGGGTGCTAGCTGAAACCCCCTCCACCCCCTCCAACGAAGACCGCTAGTCGCGAGCTTTGAAACTAAGATCCCACCAATGGGTCGGCGATTCTATAATATCCCTATTACGAATTATGATCTCTCCTCCTTTGCAAATATTGTTCACAGCTTTCCTTCGGTCATCCTTATGCCGTTCTCATTGTCACTGTATTAGCTACTTCTATTCACTAAAAGTCCTCATTCTCAAATCTCGTCTTATGATGCTTCTAGTTGAATTGACCCAATTTTATCTATCTTTTTTGACTGCTCATTGAGTGTAACTGAAGTGCGCCTTTCAACGTTGCCCGAAATAATGGAAATTAGTTGAAGAGGAGAGAGATGGCGACATTGAAAGAATGTATACTGCAGCTATTGCATAGTCCCTTGTTTCCTTCACCCGCGTTCACGTCTTGCACTCTGGAGAGCTCGGAGGACCATCTTTAGGATGGACCATGTGAAACTCCCAGGCAGTTAAGCTATTATTATTGAGTCTTCAGTCGACCGCCGATTTAATATCTAATAAACATAGGTGTTCTCGCCCTTTTTCTTCTCTTCCAGTATGCTCATTGTCATTTCTAGGTGCTATGTATGTCCTACGATGAAGATAGCGAGTAAACGAATTCTTCGTTTTCCACCTCCTGTGTTGACTCGACGAAGCAGATAAGTCCCCGCTTTTTTCCTCGTCCTCGAGCTCTCTAGTAGTCGTCCACGACAGCATCAGGTAATTTTATCTTCTCTCTTTTGTCTCCTGCTCGTTCTAGCTCTTCGAACCAGCGCTGTGTCCAACGACGAAGAGAGCGAGTAAAATCTTCGGTATCTGCTCATTGCCGTTCCATGCAAGTCGCCGTTTAAAAGAGAAATCACAGGGAAGAGGGATGAACTTTAGAGTTAGTTTAGCTATCATATCTCCAGGAATAAGGACAAGGAATGAGTGGCGCAAAACTGTTACCGAGTGTAATAGTACCCTCCTAATTAAGCATTTCTGGTGGTGTTGAACCGGTGTTGAACACATTCGCACAGATCGCAGTATACAATATTCAAGTCAGCACACAAATACCTTACGTATCTGCGTTAACCTTGACACAGCGGCGAGGATGTTGAAATATAGTCATTGACCAGTCGTCGATGAAATTACTGCACGTCATTAATCCCCAACTAACTGTCACTTGACGTCCTCGTACTCCAATTCAAAAGGCCGTTATGTACATGCATTGGTCGAGATAAGCGACTTATACTTATACTGAGGTTGTAAAATTCAGTCCTACTTCTCCTCCTAACGCCACTCGCCAACGGTCTCCTCCTCGAGCGTTGTCGATACCGCCTTTCTCGTTCACCATATGCGTGTGGGATTTTCTACTTTCCTTCTCTTTCATCCTAGCCCTATTCCGCCAAAAGAAGATCCCTTCGTTGCAAAAGGTGTGTTTGCCTAATAAAATGTTGGAATGAGTACGCTGTGTAATTACTAACAACTAACATAATTACAAAACGAGACCTCTCCTTCCCCCCAATTCTCACTCTCCATGAGCCGGAACTCGTATATCTGAGTGAACAATAAATATATTATATACTGGGCCCTCCCAGACAGATGTTTATAAGTATTAAATTACTGTATGTTAATATAAAACCCCCTAGAGGAAGTTGAGCAATGAGATCGTGGCACGTGTATGACCCGGAAACCGCCGGTCATGCACGGCGGTGTTCCCAGAATCCAGATTTACTGGCACACCCCATTGCGGAGAACGAAATGACTAGATCCACTCGTGTGAATTGTACGAGCGAACCACGTCAACAAAACCTTCAAAAAAAGGGAAAAGCGAGAAAACACGGGTCAGAAACCGGCTTAAGATGCGCATGCAACGCATTCGACGGATGCCCGGCAATGAATCCAGCACCTGCGGCACCAAATGACGAACATCCAGCATACTCTTGTCCACAAGTTCACCATCTGCCGGCTAACTTAGATGGCTATGTTCGTCGATGGTCAGGACGAGTCTTTGACATTGGTTAATGGATACAGGGGTAGACGACGATTGGAGGGAGGTGGACCGGCGACCGGCGGAGCTGAGGACGACGATGGCGAAGCTGAATGGAAAGGGTAAGGAGAAGGCCACTAAGAGCAATGGGATGCCGGATGGGGGCGAGGACCTGATGGGGTTAACCAAGTCGACCGTGCGTTTTCTCTTTTTATATTTTTCTCGCCCTTTTTCTATCTAAAACTTCGAACTGACCACTTATTTAAACTTCTCCAGTCCACCACGCACCGCCAACGTTGTACTCGTCCTCAAAATGTCACTCCTTACATAAGGTCCCCGATATTGGTGGTTCAAGGCCACAAAGCACACCCGACGCCGGTTACTGTGGGGGCGACGTTAACTCGGCCACGAACTCGGCCCAAGGACATCAATAGGACAACGACCGCATGCCGCCGAAGATGCACAAGATATGGGCGCACCGCGAGCTGGAGGCCCTCTACATGGGTGCTGCGCAGGAGGCGAATTCGAGGCCCTGGGTCGGGGTCGAGTTCGAGCGGTGTTGGTGGTTCGGGCGGCAGGCATGAGCTACCTGGGCTCGAAAGCGGGCTCGATGGGTTTTTGGAGGTGGTGCCGCTGGCCGGGTCAGTATTGGAGTGTGTTTCATTTTATTATTATTGGGATTTTGAAGTAGTGATGCCAATTTAGATATTTAGATCAAAACGACACCCACCTCCAACGCGAACGCGAAAGAGAATGTGAACGATAGTTGAAGGAGGCCATGGCCATGCCCCTCCTGCTCTACCAACCTCACTCTCACTCTCAGGCATGTCAACGTTGGCATCAACATCGTCAGCGTCACACCCATGATGACCAAAACCCACCCACTACTTTCTCCGCACACCCACCTCCTCAGACCCTCCTCGCCTTCTTTGCCGTTGCCTTCCTCTGCGTCGCAGCCACTGACAGCGACGGGCACGTTCGCCGTTGAAACTTGTTCACGAAATTCTCTCTGTTATCGCCTGCGTTGATTTTCCAAACTCGCGCCCCACCACTGTTGCGTCAGGAGTGCCGAAGCAAGCTGCATTTCCATTTTCCCTCCCGAAACCATGTCCGCTCTCGCAACGGTTACCCCAATCCAAGCCGGATGCCGAATCACAATTGCATTCGAAGCCCCATCTGCAACCTCAGCCACAGCTGCAGTTGCCCGAGGAGTCATGGACACCAATTCAACGCGTCGATCCAGGCTTATCGCGAAGGTCTGAGTCCACTACCTCTCCGTACATGTCTCTCAAGATATTAGATACAGTCAAGATTTGAGTTACCCATTGACGTTGGTGTGCATAGTTCATGTCCATCAAGTTTTCCTTCACACCATATCGGAAGTCAAGCTTTCGAAGTTCTGTTCGCCCTTCAAGTGAGAGTCAGACTCCAGCATGATTCATGGGCTCATCTAACGCGCACTATACGCTCTGTAGCTACAGTTTGTCACCTTTGTCGCTTTACCGGCATTCTTCTTTCTTGACAAGAGGACGCGTCGACCTGGCGGCTCGTCGCTGCAATCGCGACGCGTAACACGTTAGTAGTGGAAATCCCCAACTAGGTATGATCCGCCCCTCCCCCAATTCTGCTGTGAAACCTTTCCTTATACGCCCTTTCCCGTAGGCCAACTCAAGCTCCAACCACGCTGGTGTCGTGTATCCCGTCTCCAGCTTCGGCCACCAGGAGCGGAACTCCAACCCGGTTATCCAGAGGCACCACCAGCTTTACCCATCCTCGAGCTCCTCGTTTACCTGCGCCTTGTACACCGCGCTCACAGCCGGCCCCACTCGAGTAACCTTCCAGAACCACGCCCTCACGCAAATATATATCGTTGCAGGCATTTCCAAGTTGCATTGAAAGTCGTCTGGCAGCCCTAACCCGTCTTCTGCTACCTTCGTTTACCCTACTTCCATCAAAGGAAGTCGACATTGTGGTCGACATTGTGGAGGAAGACATTTCAACTTCATATCACACCCACACGTCTTTTCTTCGTGTTCCTCCTCCAAGTTCCAACATCATAGAGTGGTTCGTGATTCTAGCCCCGAGCCATTTCTGATTTCGTCCCATCCGCTCAAGCTCGAGAAACAGCAACACCCTCCGTCTCCTTCCATCCTACCAACACCTCCCCTACGTTTGGCCCCGTGTTTTCGAGCAGCGCCTGACGGGAGGTGAGCTAGAAAGATGTGCGTCATCGACGACCGCGATACCGAAAATCGGGCTTGAATCCGTGCATGACGGCGACGACAGCCAGAGGGAGCGGCAGTGGAAACAGCAGTAGCAGAATATGCTTATATGCATGCGGCTGGTCCCACCGACGAGTAGGAGAGGCTGGAGGAGCGTCTGGACCAGGAGAGAGTTACGGGAGAATGAGGAGGAGCTACTATGCCTATATTCCAAGAGGTGGAAAGCTCCAAAACCTCGAGGCTTCGAGTTCAGCGTTGAATTTTTAATTTTTGGAAGTCAACGTTCATGTTCGATGTTCAACGTTCCGTCATTGCCACTACCGTTTTCGGTGGATTGCAGTTACGAATCCAGACCCAATTGCCAACCATGATCCATCGACATTGCCCCCTCTTCCCTATTCGCCATGGTTAATAATCACCTTTAATTCAAATCGCAGACCAGCTTCAACCTCAATGTCACCTGCAGCTGCGGTTTCGACTTCGAATCTTCAACTACGAACCGAGAGTTAGAGCTCTGGATCGCCTCCGCTAGCAGCGGCAGCGGGGTTGTATGGGCAGCAAGATAATTTCCAGCCATGATTCGTTGACACTGTCGGCATAGTCATCTTCACTGCATCCTTCAGAAACAGTATATTTTACCATTATTGGACTCTAAGCGCGGTATAATGTCGATGTAAACCATATGATATAATAGGACAGCAACTTACATAATATCAGTCGTTTGTCTGGAAAACAACTGAGCTTTTCGTATAGCTTATTCTTATAGGGCCTCCTGCTTGACCCCGGGCCGGCTTTACTTACATATGCCACTCTAAAAAAAATCGAGTACATGCATAAACCTTCTTGATTTTCTCGATTCATTTCAATGCCACAGTCCACTTACTGAACCAACAACCCTCTAAATTATGTTTACACAGCAGGCATACACGTTACATAGATGAGGCAGTACAGGTCGCACAGCCACTGCCTGTTTGTCGAACGAGGATAAATCCATGCTCTTCTCTCTTTCCTGTTCAACGATATCGCGTCAAACATGGATAGTTGTCCGGCTGTTTGTTGTGCTCATTTTGATGAAACTAACCTTTCTCATAGGTGATGAAGATCGGACTGACCACCGGCATATCCACAACACGAACTCTCACAACAGAAATCACACCGTTCACAAAGACTCGTACAATGATAATAGTCGGCGTGTATACTCACACAACATCAATATTCCGGGGTCAAACAACACCACCAACATCAATCATAACGAAGGGAAATCAAGTGCGTCTTCTCCCAAAGCCGAACATTTATCATGAAACTAAAGCTGATGTACATTCAAGTTTCTTTAGAGCGTGCGTCTAGAATGTTCAAGGACCGTCTCAAATGTTTACGGTGTTACTCTTAGTGAAGAAGATTCGGAAATGGTTGAAGGCACCCGATCCATCTAGGAACTACAATGAAGCGAGAGAGAAGCATACGGAAGGCACGGGCACATGGCTCACTTCTGGAAATGTTTACAAGCTATGGAAGGCTTCTGCTGGGGAATTCCTTTGGATACATGGCAACGGTGAGTTCAGTACATATGCGAATCTTCAATATATCTCTCAACGGCGGATAGCGGGTTGTGGCAAAACAATACTCAAGTATGTCGTTTTTGATGCTACAAAAGGATGAAGGATATTTGCTGACCATTGTGCAGCTCCACCATTGTAGCTGATGTTCTCGAGCATTGCGAACCTTCCGAGGCTACCGACCAGGTACTTGGATGCGCCTACTTCTACTTCGACGGGCGAGACTCCCAGACGGATTTTCAGCTCTTCGACAAGTTCATACTTTCCCTCGTTTCCCAGCTCGTTTCCCAGCATCCCACTGTACCCAACAGCTTAATCGATCTTGAGGTCACAGGACGCGAACCTGACCTAGCGTCACTCAAGAAAGTGTTATTGGAGCTCATCGGAGGGTTTGACCATGTCTACATCGTGATTGACGCTTTGGACGAATGCAAAGGACGACGAAAGCTGATGGAGTGGATTTCCCATGTTTCCAAATCATCGAAAGATAGGCTGCATCTGCTGGCGACAAGTCGTCCTGAACCTGACATTGAAGATGTCATGCGCTCTCTTGCCACCCCTATCGCCATCGTCGGGAATGACATATCCGTCGACATGGGAAAATACATCGACGAAAAGTTTCAAGAAGCTAAATGGACCAAGAACGTGGAGGAGGTGAAGGAGATACTTTTAACAGGCTCTGGCGGCGTGTACGGCTGCTTTGCGACTCTCACCTTCTGTACCTCATCGCTAATTATCACTCTCCAGATTCCGACTGCTAGACTTCCGAATGAGCGAGCTGCGGGACTGCGACTGTATTCGAGATGTCAGAAAAATGCTTCGAACACTCCCAACAACCTTTCGTGAAATGTACGACAGCATCCTGTCGCGTCTCACGGAGGGACAACGAACGCGCGTGCTTGAACTTCTGAAATGGCTAGGCCTCTCCTTTCGAGCTCTCAAGTTTGAGGAGCTTGCTGAAACGGGTATTGTTGTCCTCGAGGAAGTCCCAGGCAAAGGGCTGTCGTCTTACGATGAAGAGGGCCGACTTGAGCGGAATGTTATTTTGAGTCGCTACTCGAGTCTCATGACCCTGCACGACGGTACACGATTGCTAATCCCTTACACTCGTAAATCTGACTGTGATTTTTAGGCTATGTCAAACTCATTCACTTCTCGCTCAAAGAACACATCTTCTCTGATCAATCGGCGTCACAGTTCAAGATCAGCGAGCGCGATGCACATCTTGCAATGTCACAGACCTGCCTCATGGGTGATGACAAGAAGAGTAGTAGTGGGATTACATTATAAGAATAAAATAGTAGGATTCTACCCTGGATAGTGGGATAGCGAACCCAAATAGTGTGATCCCAAGTCCTGTTAGTGGGATTACACCGC
>Ga0307517_10007842_pt1 | contig 15465 bp, 9 predicted proteins | sample 23_EM_MG_FD_194515 | JGI IMG/M metagenome (GOLD analysis project Ga0307517, IMG submission 194515) | Populus trichocarpa ectomycorrhiza microbial communities from riparian zone in the Pacific Northwest, United States - 23_EM | ecosystem: Host-associated > Plants > Roots > Unclassified | place...
TTTAGTTGATTGAGAATTTGATTTCATAATTTGTTTTAATTTATTTTTTATATAGTTATCCCAGTCACATGACCTGATTGTGGGCTTAATACGTTAATTTAGGTTAACTCGAATTGTTTGTTTTTTAATTTTTTTTAATTGAATTTTTTTTTTTTCAATTTCATCCTTCAATATTAAGTTGATTGAGAATTGAGTTTTGTAATTTGTTTCGATTTGCTTTTTATGAGGTTATCCTGGTCTCATGATTCGGGTCTCGGATTTGGTAGATTAACTCGAGTTGATTTAAATCGATTCAATATATTTCCATATTAATATTTAAAAAAAAATAATATCATCTTGAATTTTTTTTTAGTCAAACTAAGTTTTTAACAATCATCCAAGTTGTTTTTAAACTCGTTAAGTTAATCCGGTAATCCCCTACACAATTTAAATTTTTTCATTCTATAAAACATATTAGCACACTTCTAACATTTTTTATGCTAAGAAAATTGATCTGATTGTAGCGTAGTGCAAGCAAATGTCCTAAGTATTTTACAGCAGTGGTCACCAAACTCAACTCCTGTTCAATGCAGATTCCTGACATAATGAGTACAAATGGATGTTTAAACACGATAAGAATTATCATACAAACAAGTGGCCACTTCTGGCTGCTTGATATTGATAAGACACATACTGTGGAGAGCCAACAATGTTTAACAGATGAAAGCCTGAAACAGCTTTACAGAAGCTGTACTTAAATTTTCCATTATCATGTCTGGCTGGTCCATTGCAATTTCCCTATCAGCTGAATCTACAAAGAGAATAGTAGACAAATTATATGCCCAAAATGACTGATTTCATCGAGAACGAGCTTTGGTATTGTCAAAATCTCAACATTTTCCTGGCTTGAGGCCAGGGCGCCAAGCATAGAAATTATAACCAGGATTAAAAAAAATGAAACTCCGGACCGAAATAACTATAAAGGAGCTTGGTTGGATTCACTACCCACCCTTATTTTCCTCTAGAATCTTCCCTTTAATTGTTGGTTCTGGTGTAGCATCAGTAACAGAGATCTGCGTATTGCAGCTTCTTGTTGTTTTATCCATCAGTTTTTTACATTCCATTTGTTTCCAAAGGCCATCCTTGATAGTAGTTTCTGTCTCAAGCTCTCATTTCATAAAATCTCTAAACTGTGATTTGTTTCTGTGGTTCTTATCAGTTAGATCATCACATACAGCTTCAGTATAAAATAATACTCCTGCTGGTTGGAATTGTCCCTGGTCTTAACTGGCCAGATTGTGTTTCCACTTTCCAGCATTCTTTAGAGAATTTAGGGTGCTCAAAACTTGCATAAGTATTTCATCTCATGCTGTACATAAAAACAAATTCATAGGATCGACATAGATCGATTAACAGGACAAGAAAAACCTAAGTAAACCAAGTTATTGTAAATATTTGTACATATTTTTAATAATGGATCAGCTATTTTATTAGCGAAAGAAGCAGACAGAATTACTAAGTAGCTGCTACTACTCGGCACATTTTGTTAGCTGTTAAGGGACTGTTATCTGACTGAATGTTCAAGTAAGATATCCAGCAAGATAAATCATGTCTGAAGGTGTTCAGAGAGTAGTGGTGATCCAAGATGCATCACGGGATATGAGTCCGATAGCAATCAGATTGGTCCTTAATGGATTTTCCCTTAAGCCTGGAGATGCAATCATACTCTTTGGAGTTCTTCACCAGGTTAATAATCCCAGTACGTTATCTTTCACTGAAGGTGAAACCGGCATAAGAATTTGTGCCTTTTCTTCTCATTCCTATATGCAAACATTCTTAGAGATATGAATGTGCCCTAAAGCATTCTGCTTGTAATCGTCCTAGAAGCAGCACATTAGCACTTGTATAATTCACTTTACTGATTATTTTTCCTCCCTTTCCTTTCCTTCTGTATTTGTCGTGATCCAGTGGGATACAGGTTCAAGGTGGACTCAAAATCAATGTTTGGGGCTAACCCAAAATTCATTGAAGAAGAAGTTTCCAGGAAGACAGAAGAGTATGTTAACAATGTGGAAATACTGGAAATAGCTAAGCAGTGTGAAATGGAACAGGTACTGGTAATGTTCTATTAGATTTTCCCGTTTCTTAGCCATAGGGCCAGTTAGTTGTCTAATAATACGAGTCTTAACTTCGTATAATTTAACGAGGAAAGGAAATGGAAGTGATCCATAAAAATGAAGATATGACAATATAGAACGGTTTTATCTTTCCAAGAGATTTGACATCCAATGTAGTTCTCTAGATCCCCTTTTTTAGACTTTAGATCTATAGCAAATCTGTAAATCTTCCTCCAAATGATTCTCCAAAATCAACCTCTTCTATGTAATTTAATGTTTAGTAAAATTGTGATCAAACCAGAGAGCGTATTGGCAACTTGAAACTATTTCACCTATGTTGCTCGAATGACTGATGGGATCCTTTGTCTGGCTTGAAATTCCTCAGATTGAGTTCCGTGTAGAAGTTCGTGCTGGATCTACGCCAAAGGAGCTTGCTCTAAAAGCTGCTAAAATTTTCAGGGCCACATGGGTGATACTTGACAGGTCAGTCATGATTTCAAGTTGCCGATCCTGTAGAGTGCTGAGTGCTGAGCTTTTAATCAAATGGAAAAGCACATCCAACATAAAAGGGGTCTCAAAGCATGATTTTTTTATGCTTAGAAAAAGAAGATAACAGTCTATTCATATATACATGAACACCTAAAAGAATCACACCAAAGAAGTTCGATTGCACACATGCTGTAGTTATTATATCAGAAAACTGTAGCAGAACTATAAGAAAAACTCAATCTTGCACAAAATGCTTACAGCTAATGGAGCAGAGATGGATTCAGCCTCGAAAATAAGTGGTAACATGTAGCTGAAAATAAATGTTTACAGCTTGTTGCTGGATTGTTACAAATTTTTAATTTACTTTGTGTTATCAACGCAATAGCCTTCTGGTAAACAAGTAAAAGAATTCATATAACCTAAAGTATTTATATCTACAGGGGTGACATGAGTTTCCAGAGTTTACAATTCTTTTAGACAGTGTTTGACTAGAGAAATGCTTCACATTATTATGTAGATGTATGAAAACATAGCTACTGCCTTAAATCACACTGCAAGCATCAAAATATGGTCAGACTCAAATACATCTGATTTGTTATATTAAAGACTTCTGACTGAGAAGAAAATGTAAGGAGCAGGAACTAGGGCTTACATATAATGCAGTTTCTATGCAATATATGCTGCAGGCAAATGAAGAAAGACAAGAGATACTTTATGGACAAGCTTCCATGTGGGATATCAAGGATGAAGCGTAACAACACCATCGAACAACTCAGAGGTTCGAAAACAAGAGAGAACATAAAAGTTAATGAAAAAGAGGAAGAAAGGGTACCGTATGATGAAATGATACCAGGGAGCCCAAAGCGCAGAAGGTCTGCCCGCAGTAAGTATTTCATGGCCATCTGAAAATTATCAGAATTTTGATAAATGAGCTTTAATCTGCATTTGCATAAGAAACCTGCATTAAGGTACACAACAATATTATTAGTCCAGTTGCATGTATGTCTTTATTATTCTTGATCCATCATAGGGAAAGGTAATGGAAAAAACCAGCTCAATGGTTAGTGTTTGAAGCAATTTTTAACTTGAAATGCCTGGCTGACATTTTCCTACAGTCTTTGGATCCTGGAAAACATGGGTAGCTATGGTCCTACGGATTTTTTCAAAGAGTATCAAATTCTGCATAATGTATTTTCATCTGGTCCTCCAGAGAGTTAGTATCATATTTCTTCTCTGATATCAGCAAATGCTCCCCGTAAAATCTCACTTGCTTGTATTCAACCTGGAGAAAGAGTTGCATCGTTGCATGTATTTTCAAAAGTCGAGTTTTTTTAACGTGTAAACACAAAATCTTCATCGCACTAGTCAATTGATACAAATAGAAAGCATTTAAAAATAAGCCTGTGTTGCTTCAGAGCCCCCAGCTCCTCCCAGCACTGGTGCAGTCAGAGAACAACAATTCAATCACGGTGAAGAAATAACTCATGAAAATCACGGGAGATCAGATTCATTCTCTAAATCCGCATCAACTAGTCAGTTCATGATGACTACAGCTTCATCTTCAACTTCAACTACAGGTTATCATGAACATGACACTTCAAGTTCTACTTCTAAAACCGCAAAGCATGCCTACATGAATTTTCAAGGGAAAGAAAACACTGCCAACACACAACAAGCAACAGCAGGAAAACATTACCTGGCTGAAAATACTAAGTTTGAGCAGAAGGAAAGGGAGGCAGAGAGCCTAAATGAACAACAAAGACGACAAAAGAACATTGATAATTGGATGGGAGAGAGTCCTACAGATGAGGTATTCAAAAATTCCATTTGCTTAGTTTGCAAGAATAGACGGCCAAAGATAGGATGGAAGAGAGACTTCAGTTATAAAGAGATCCATTCTGCAACAGAAGGATTTTCCCAAACGAAATTCCTATCAGAAGGTGGTTTTGGCTCTGTCTACAGAGGCGATCTGGATGGACTGGCTTTTGCTGTGAAGCAGCACAACAGTGCAAGTTTCCAAGGAGAAAAGGAATTCAAGTCTGAAGTTGAAGTGCTCAGCAAAGCCAGACATGAGAATTTGGTCATGCTGTTGGGATCTTGTTCTGAAGGAAACGACAGGCTGCTTGTTTATGAATACGTGTGCAATGGTTCACTGGACCAACATTTATCAAGTAAGAATCAATGACCCTGGATTTAATTTTTCTATGCTTTGCAATACTATGATTGCATTGGATATTTACCATAATAATATAATAGAGAACGGAGCCTAATACACGGTGATTGCTAAATTTCTGCAGAACATGCGCGCAAGCCCCTCACCTGGGAAAAGAGGATGAAGATAGCTTTGGGAGCTGCCAGAGGGCTAAAATATCTGCATGAAAACAATATTATCCACAGAGATATGAGGCCAAACAACATTCTCATAACCCATGATCATGAAGCACTGGTAATAATATAAAACCAAGCAATTCTAAATTGATTCTTTATTTCCATCCATGCATTGATCTACTGAAGTTGTCGCAAAAGGGAAACCAAGCCAGCTGATATGCTCATTGGTCTGACCATCTTGCTGCCAAATAATCCTTATTAAGAAACTGTTTTCAACTCATGAAACCTAGTTCTTTTTGTGCTTCTAGATTCTAGAATGATCAAATTCATTAAAGTTAATCTCTGATCATCTCTAATTGTCATTAATGGAAAATCTTTAAGCCATTTTCCACTTGCCAAAAGGCCCAGAAATATCATATCGGATTGAGTGATCAAGGAGATTGATTAATTTATTTATAGAATCAGTTTCCAGATTGCTGAAGGCAGGAGATCTAAGCAAAACCATTTGTAAACCAGAACACGCTATTCATTCTTAATGAGTACTCAAAAGATTTCACCACATCAGGATTCATCTAACATTTTCCTTGAATTAGCTTGGAGATTTCGGTCTTGCAAGAACTCAACACGAAGATTCAGAGCCGTCCTTGGAGACAAGAGTTGTTGGAACTCTCGGATACTTGGCACCAGAATATGCAGAATGTGGGAAGGTGTCAACCAAGACAGATGTTTATGCTTTTGGTGTGGTGCTATTGCAGCTGATCACAGGACTAAAGACCACAGACAAAATACTAGGAGGGAAAAGTCTTGTAGGATGGGTAAATATCCTCAAAGCTATTTCCACTTAAGGCATTGCATCAGTCTGTTATTCTCTCATCAGTCACACGCACAAGCACGAAAGTTGGAAACATAAGAGCCTTATATTTGCTGTTCTTATATGTTTCAGGGCTAATTCATATCATTTCACTTTTGCTTACAGGCAAGGCCGCTGCTGAAAGAAAGAAACTACCCAGATTTAATTGATCAGAGGATCTTAGAGTCCCACGATGTCCATCAACTCTTTTGGATGGTTCGAGTGGCAGAAAAATGTCTCAGCAAGGATCCTCAGAAGCGATTAACTATGGATAAGGTAACTCTTGTACTCAGTGATCTGCAACAGCAATGTTTCATATCATGGGGCAAAGATCTTACAAGCTCATCATAACACCCTTCTCTCTCGCTCTTTTTGGTCTCTGGGGTTTAATGCGCTCATTTGCTGTTCAACAACATGACAGGTGGTTTATGCCCTGAACTACATAATAGAAAGCAACTCAACGTGCAGTCTTGGAGAACTAACCCCAGCAAAATCAGATTCACCAAGCAGTGTACAGGACTACTATGAATCTTATGATGATACTACTAGCTTTACCATAGAAACCTTCTCTCCAGGCTTTCCTACAGATACTACGTCCACCAGTAGCACGAGTCCAAGACTTCCACCATCACCCCCAATAAACTTTTTCCACCACCTTCATTATTAGCCATTTCATCAAGAAGATGAAGCACTTCAGTTGGTGGATCAGATAATGAAGGATCATCTTAAAGTCAAGGTGCAGTACTTGATACAGAGATGGTTAACTAGATATAATGTCAAGTCTGATGATTGATGCTTGATGCTTGTTGATTATCTTGTTACTTGTTATCCTTAATACGCCAGCTACTGTTTTTCGTTGGATTAGATTTCTAAGTTTTCAAATGTATCAACTTGTTATGTGTTTTCAGGCACATCTCTGTCCTGGCACCGATGCCACGCCTTTGACTGGATAAAAAGTGGATTTCAATTTACTATGCACAAACTGGCTTTAACATATCACTTGATTTTAGATAGAAAAAATATTATCTTGATATAATAAATTAAATTAAAAAGAAACTAAATGAGATAGGTTTTTTTTCCCGTTATTCTGGCGTTAGACTTGAAAACACTATAGGCTGCTACACTTTTGTTCATTCATTCAAGTTATAACTAGATACGTAGTATGAGTAATGCCGCCCCGGCCAAACTAAATATTTTAACGAAGATAATCTGAGAGAACCTGGGCTAGATTAATTAAAACATGACTTAGTATATTACATCGAAAGAAGTCGCAAAAAAAAATAAAAAAATATATAAAATTTAAGGCCTAATAATCTAATATAAAAAATAAAAACAAAAAAAAACTTCAAAAAATATAACATTGAATAAGAAAAATCGAGTCATCTTGATATAACTTGACGAACCAACAACCCGCGATATGAGATCAGGATAAAAAAAAAATTCAAAAGAAAGACCTAGTAAAAAAAACCAAAGTTCAATAAAAAAAAAGGTCAAAAAAACCCAGAGCCAATTCAAATTAACTTTATCAACCCACTCTCGGAATAACTAAATGGTAAGAAAAGTGAAAAAAATACAAAGCTCAAGGGAAAATAATTTAATGAAAGATGATGAAATTAAAATAAAAATCATAAAAAATCAAAAGAAAAAATCTGAGTTAACACGGATTAACTCGACTAACCCGCCACACGGGACATGAGATCGGAATAAAAAAAATAGACCTCTAAAAAAAGGGTCTAACAAAAAAGGCCCAAGTTAAATAAAAATACATTGTGAACAAAAATACAAGCTAACCCGGGTTAGCTTAATTAACCCGCTCTCAAAATAACAAAACAGAAAACGAAGTGAAAAAAATGATAAAGCTCAAGGGAAAATAATTTAATACAAAATAATGAATTTGAAAAAATATATATAAAGTCACAAAAAATTAAGAGAAAAAAATTGAGTCAACCCAAGTTAATTTAACTGACCCGCCACTCGCGATATGAGATCGAGATAAAAAAAAAAAACTTAGACTTCCAAAAAAAACCAAAGTTAAATAAAAAAAACATTAAGTAAGAAAATACAAGCTAACCTAGGTTAACTTAATTAACTAGCGCTCATGATAACCCAACAGAAAGAAAAGTGAAAAAATTACATAGCTTAACGACCAATAATTTAATGTCAAAGTATGAAATTGTTAAAAAAAAATGAAAGAAAAAAAATCTGAGACCAATAAATTAACTTGTTTTTTAATATTTAAAAATTTATTTTTGATATTAATACATCAAAACAATCCAAAAATACTAAAAATAATTAATTTAAACCAAAAAAATAATTTTTTTGATAGAAAAGTAGATTTCAATGTAACCCCAAATGGGGTGTAAATCATTGTAGCCCATGTCACTTTCAAACACCCAAAATTCATTTTAGATTACCATAGTGAAATTGTTTTTTATTTTATTCATTTAAATTTTTTTTCTACTCGATTAAATCTTTTTATGGCCAAATTAATGGTTAATTTAAGTGAATTTTCTAAGGAAAAACATAATTGAAAATTAGAGAATCAAAATAAAAAAAAACCAGAGAAAATAGATGGTGGTTCAAAAATAAAATAAAAAAAATTAATTTTAATCCTCATACTTTTTAAAAGGCATGGGCAAATCACTTTAGGTCACGCCACAGTTCACACACAAATATTTTACTTTGAAATGCCATGGTGCTTTTTTTATTATTTTTTTATTCCATTAAGTTCTTTTATGGTCAAATTAATGGTTAATTTAGATAAATTTGCTAAGAAATAGCAAGATTGAAAGTTAGAGGATCAAAGTAAAAAAAAAAAATAGAGAAAATGAATGGCGGTTTAAAATTTAAGGTGAAATTTGGTTCCTATACTTTTTAAATAACTATTTTGATCCATGTATGTTTTAAAATTTCAATTTTGATACAAAATTTTATTTTATTTATTTATTAGTTTTTAGTTTAAGAGAGAAGAGAGAGACTCCCTAGATTACAATTGCAGAGAAAGAGTCATTATTTGACCTAATTTCAGCCGGTAAAAATATTGATTTTGGTGTGTATGGATTTCATTAAACGATAAAAATTTAACTTAAGTTTTTTTTATTTTAAAATTGCTTGAAAAGATAAATATGATATCTATAAATTTTTGAGTTTGGAGTTGATTTTTTATTTTTGATCAAATTTTTAGTTGTTTAAATACATGAAGGGGTTTATGTGTATCTCTAGCTTATTCTTTAGGTGTTTTTAAGTTAAAAATAAAATTAAAAAAATAAATTTTTAATGTTAAAAAATCCCTGCCATGATTTCCACGACCTAAAGGTCATCGAGAACTGAAGATGCAGGCAACCGACTTGCTGCGACTCTGCATTGTTTGCAAGAGAAAATATGAGCAGGTGCACGGGCCTACCTTTGCTTTTCGGGCCAGGAACTAGTCAATTAGTCCTAGACTTCTAGACTCATTTTTAAAGGGCTATCCTTCAATCTGTTTTGAATTTCATTTAAATAAAATCATTTTTTTTTTTTAATTTACTTCGACAATGAATTAAATCATTAATTAAAAATTAACCTTTATATTTTATTTATTTATTTTCTATAAAAGAATCTGTTATTATAACTGGAGTCATGATTTTAACCTTTTCTTCTAGATTTATTTGAGTCGTTTATCACAATATTATGACTCAAATAATAAATTAATCTAAATAAATTCAATATCTTATCGTACTAATTTTTATTTTTTAGATCACAATTTTAATATGGAAGCCAGCTCAAGGTGCTAAAATGGCACAATCAATCCATCTGAACCAAAACTCAGGATAGCTCTGCAGGTGGGGCAAATAGTTGTAGAATTGACGTCCAAGGATTTTAGAAGTCTGTTACCGGACTAGGCGATGGTTGGCATTCTCTTTCATGCTTGGAATAAAAGGGGTTAACGGTAGAAAAAAGCAATCTAAAGCTTGTGGACGAGACAGAAAATAGAAATGGTGTGGCTGAGAACCACAAGCATAATGCAAATAAGAACATGTTTTCCTGCAAAGCAACAACGAATTTCACAGGTAGAAAAATGCAAGCAGTGCTGATCAATGGTAAACTGTACTAAATCATTACTAGGTGCACCTAACTGTATGTTGGTTAAAGAAAAGATGAATATGGAAGTCAACATACAAAATACTCACCTATACAAAGATGTAACAATATATTACTTCGAAAATCTAAAAGAGATGAGATCGCATACAGAGCACACCTCTTCACTAGGCAGCAGAAAAATAAGTTGAATCAGAGCCAAAACCATTCAAATCAATGGAAACAAATCATGTTCATCAAATAACAAAAATCATCGAGTTGAAGGTGCTTGTTATTCTACAAATTTAGCAAAAGCCATAATGCATTTGCATACCTTGTCTAAGTTTTGATATTGGCATACATTCATTGCCTTGTTCATTAAACAAGAAATGAAACAACCCTGACTGAAACATACCATACCACGAGTTTTACTCTAACTGAACTTTTTCACAGTTCAAAAGGTACTCGGACTTGGTGAATACCTAATCATAGAAATCATCAACATGAACAAAGCATCAAAAGTTCATACATTTGATAGATAGCAGACTTCAAGGGAGTTCAGACATTTGACAGACAGCAGGCATGTTGTTCCATGAACAAGAACCTAGTCCCCATCCATGATCTGTAGATGCTCCGGCAGCCATCTGCTTGTACTCACTACTCAAATCATCACCGAGAAGGGTTGCTATGGCTTCAGTCATGATGACTTGGTCCTTTCCATAACCAGAATCATGCTCAAGCCAATCTGAGTCAAGTAAGGCATCAGGGCGAGTAATATCCAACTGGGTATAGGATTCCTTTTCTCTATCCGCTGTCCAAGTGTGATCAACAGGTTCTAATTTCATATTGCATTCTGAAGAACATCCAAATTTACGTTTAGATCCTGTAATGGAAAACCAGATGACCGTGTAAAGGACTTTTGAAAATGAGGCCTTGAAAGAGAAGAAGATTGCAAATAACTAATAAATGTCAGATCGAATTTGAGAATGAGAAATGTAGACAGTAACATATAAACCAGTTCTGGTCTCTCTCCTGTGTTTGTTTGGAATTACTTGAGTTTTGTGTTTTGCAAAATTCAAAGACAAACAAATAGTAAAGATGAAATTGTTTTTTTTTTGGACATTCAACAAACTTCATATTATAATATAAAAAGATCACAGGAGGAACCCACGACATTGCTTCAAACATATAGATTATGACTTTGATACTTGATAAATAAATTCATGTCAAAAAGATGCATACCAGTAAGGGTCTCAGTAGGTGGTGATTCATCCAAAGAGCTTCCACTGGCACTGATGGGAGTGCACTCGCTGAAAAGGGAAGCTGCAGGATGACCCAAAGGAGAAATGGGATCACCATAGTCTTCCCATTCTGTCTCGCTAATATTAAGGGCAGAACAGTCTGCATTGTCACCAGGAGTAATGGTAGATGAATTTGAACTCTTATCAGATGATTGATTCTTTGCACTGCTTAGAGTTCTGGCCTCGTAAAGTAAAGCATCCAATAGCCCACTATTACGTGGTGATGGAAAATTTGACTCGACTGTCCCAGTAGGAGGAGATTGAATAAAAGTATCAACAGACTCGATTAAAGGTGATGGGGAACAAGATGCCCCCCAGCCACCTAAATCAGTTTCTGCATATTGGAGTGAAGGGAGCTCAAACTTCACAGCCTCTGAAGTGGGCTTAGAAGCAGAGAAATCGCCATTAGCAAGGGTATGGCTACCCTGATTTTCACCAAAAATCTCTGGGTTCTTGGTGGCAGAATCAGGATCAAATGGAAAAGATAACCCAAAGTATTGAGCAGCTTTATCACCATCCTGAAACTGGTCAAACAAGTGGAAATCATTTTTCATGCCACCACTGAAACTGGATAATAAGGTTGTTGCCTCTCGAAGACGCTTCTGACGGTGCATTGTTGGTGACATGAAGCTTCCATATTGAGAAGAGCACAGACCTTTCATCAGAATGCTACTTGCACTAATATCAGGAAGTTCGGGGACATAAGGTAAGATGCTTCGGTTGGTCTTTAAATTGTCAAACATGACATCAGGTATCCCATAATTGTGGGTCTGCAAGATATCATGCTGACCTTTATTCCCACTGTCCATTCCGTTAATGTCCAGGCATTGTTGACTCCCCTGCAAAGTTTGCAAAGAGACTTCAGGTGGATAAAGGGGTAAGCCAGCCCGTTGACGCCTCTTAATTCTGGTATTCCAGTAATTCTTTATCTCATTGTCTGTACGACCAGGCAACTGAGAGGAGCAAAAGGAAGAATACATCAGACCCAGATTAAGATGCTACAGAAACCTTTTCAGGATGAAAACTTAGGAGACCTTGAAACCGACAACAACTACAATGATTTCTCATATGCAAACTAGCCACAGATATGAAAAAATTTCATCAGTAACATTATTGCAACAAGTCTACACACAGTACATTCAGACTTTAAACATGCATGGATGCTGAAAAATCCAGAATAACCAGTTTAGGCCTTGACTCGTGACTGTAGATCAGAGTTTATCACCCAGAAGAAGAGCCCCTTGAGATTCCTGGGATTTACAGATTGATGTGTATGCATGTATTTTATTCTTCTTTTTCTGTGCATGTGTGTGTGTGTTGAGGGTTATTCAAATTGTCATAACTATAGGAAACAGCTAAAACCTTAGTGCATCAGAAGTTTACATCTGAACTTTTTTAAAATATGATAGCTTGCTATTGCACCATCATGTCAAGTAAATATAACATCTTATTGCAAGTAAATGAATATGGAATTATGTAAAGGAGAAAAGGTACCCTCCATGAGAAAATGGGAAAAATCAAGTGAAAAGAGGAATTTAGTCTCAGTATCTGCTAAACAAATTCCTAAAATCCTCAGTTATAAGTAGACTGTTAAGAAGTCAAAAGAGTAATCCTATCCCACAAAAGAGGCCACAAAGACAAATCCTTGAGAATTCTCATCTTCACAGTTTAAAGCCCACGCTCTGCGAAGAAAAAGATTAAACTATCTGATCTTTCAGATGAGATTGTCAAGTGTAGCTACAAACCTAGAGCATATGTGATTATTTCAATTAACAGTTTATAATTACAGTCCACGCAGCTTTTAGCCCCTATTTCCCTGTTAATATTCATACAAAAGCCAATACAAAGACGAAAAGGATTGCAGTGCAGCACGAATATCTAACAGCAACAAATTATACACTTACATGTGCAGCCATCCGTGCCCATTTGTTTCCCATCTTGGCATGAAGTTCAATGATTAGTTGCTCTTCTTCATGAGTAAATGCTCCTTTCTTTAAATTAGGCCTTAGATGATTGGCCCATCGTAATCTGCAGCTTTTACCGCAACGGAAAAGCCCTGAGTGCTTCTGAACAGAATTCCAATTCCCCTCCCCGTGCTTCTTCACATATTCTATCAAAATTGCATCTTCAGCAGAAGTCCATGGCCCTTTCTTAAGAACAACTCCATTTGTACTTCCACCATAGCTGCCTTCCTCGCCCAATGGCGACTCAGTCTGATCCTTGGAGATCATGCCATCCTCACTCTCACTTGTCGTGCGACTCATCTCCTTTTAATCACATAGACAATCCCTATTAAACAGCTCAGAACCATTCAATCAGCATAATGAGAAACAACCTGAACCAAAAAAGATGTGGAAACAAAATTAACACAGATGATGAAAAAGGCCGCCTTTTGCTCTCTAGTCTTTTATATTTGCACTCCATCTCCCAAAAAACTCATTATTTTTCCAATACAATCTGGTTATTGCAACAAACAACCAGTGGGGTGAAAATAGCATGCTTCACCCAAATAAAATCTAAACCAAGTCAAAGCATGAAGATTAACAAAATTATTTAAAGCTATTATAGAAGCAAAACAAAAGGGTATACAGGCATGAGAATTAACATCCAGATACTCCTCAAAAGGGAATGCAGACAATGCAAAGAAAGGTCAAACAGTAGCCCTAAGAACTCATGCAAAGAATAAAAAGGCTTAGCAAACAATATTTGAGTATCTAGTGATGATAAACTTTTTTTAAAACAAAAAAAAAAAATAGCCGGATCATAGAACCATAAAGTGAAGGGGGAAACGCTTTATAATCTTCCCTGATCTCTCTATTTCATTAAATGTTTTTAACCAAATCTGGAAGCCAGCAAACGAACAATGGCTCAGCCATACACTTGAACTAATACCAAGACGAAACCCATTTCCAAAATCATGAAAAAGTAAACAAACTTGTTGCATACAACTCATTTCTGCTCACCAACTATAGAAGTCCATAAAAGGAAATCCTATTGTCGTTTATTGCAATAGTACTCCATTAATTTCTATAACGATAAAATTAACTAAAAATTGAACCATGCCATACTGTATTTAACAGAGTATACTAATCTCCCAGACTATCAATAGGAACAGTAAAAATTGAAACTTTTTCCTTGATTGACACAAATCTAGCAACAAAAAAATTAATAAATAAAGCACAAACCAAAAGAATCTAACAAGAACATTAAATACCTGAATCAGACAAGATGCCAAACACAAAGCTTTGAGCTTTGAGCCGACAGAATTGGAGCTGTTAAAAGAGCTCAGAGATTATTCCTGAATGAAGTAAAAGCAGACGAAAGGGAAAAAATTGAATACCTGAAAAACACAACAATTAAAGAACCAAACTTTAATGCGTTAATCAATACCCAAATAAAAAAATATACACACAGCAATAAAAGAACCAAACTTTAATGCATTAATCAATACCCAGATACCAATATAAACTGAATATTAGCTAGAATCAGCTCAATTTGCTAAATTCCCACAATAAAACCTAAATTGGGATCCCCAAACCCTAACCAGTGATATTTAAGCTCAAAATTTGATCTTTTTTTGTGAAAATAAGCAGAAAGTAAGCTCAATAAAAAAATTATAAAAAAAAACAAAAGAAATGATCTTGACCTTAATTTGAGAAAGAGGGCATATAAGATCTGTACATAAAATGATAAAATAATTTGAATCACGGACACGAGGAAATAAGAACGAAAAAGAGTGCAAAATGGGAAACTTTTAGAGAGAGAATTAAAAAATTGAGATTCTTAGAGAGTGAAATTGAGCTGAGAAATGGGTGGCAAAAGTAGATGCAAATTAGGAGAGAGAAAGAAGGAGAAAGCTACATCTAGAATTAATTCATCAATGATCTAAAACCTTATTAATTATTACTACTATCTTATTCAAGTAGATACTAGATATCATACCATAGCATAGCATGATTTATTACTAGAAGCTTAAATTTATGGATTGCAACTTACTTTTCTTGTTTTAGAAATTAGAAAATAAAAAATAAATGGAGTTGTAGCTGGATTAATAGAGAAAAACGGGTTGTATGTTGGCACTTACTTTTATTGGAGAGGGAATAAGAAATGGTGAGGGAGAGAGAGATAGAGAGAGATGGCTTGACTTGATCAACAAAAACTCTCTCTCTTTCCTCCTTCTTTCCTCCTTCTTTCCTCCTTTCCTTAGGCTTTTTTTTTTGTGCCTGCTATTAAATCATCATATATAGCTTCAGTATTTGCATTGAGTGTGTGCGGAGTAAAATAGAGAGAAAATGTTAGGGAGCAAAGCCAGCTACTTTTTATTATTAGTGTGAATATTTAGATC
>Ga0307517_10007843_pt1 | contig 15465 bp, 4 predicted proteins | sample 23_EM_MG_FD_194515 | JGI IMG/M metagenome (GOLD analysis project Ga0307517, IMG submission 194515) | Populus trichocarpa ectomycorrhiza microbial communities from riparian zone in the Pacific Northwest, United States - 23_EM | ecosystem: Host-associated > Plants > Roots > Unclassified | place...
TTTATTTTTTAAATATAAAGGCATTTGCATAATAGTTAGATAGTGGAAAATTTCAAAACTAATTTATATGCTGTTCTATGTGAATGAAAATAAATATTTACAAGAGATAGAAGGATGCAATCAGGATGGACTCGCGGTTTTTTTAAAATATAATATTATCTTTTAGTATTAAATTAAATTTAATAGATAATTAATTTTGTAATTTGTTTTAATTTATTTTTTTATAAAGTTATTAGTTTGGTGGTATGAATTGATTGGCAAATAACTTGGATTTTTTTATATTTTTTAATTAAATTATTTAATATTAAACTGATAATTGAGTTTCATAATTTGTTTTATTTTGTTTTCATGAATATATTATAATTTTATGACTAAGATCATGATTTTTACAAGTTTACTCGGGTTGACTCAAATCAATCCAATATATTATCTTCTTAATTCTTTTAAATATTGCCTTGAATTTTTTTAAAAAAACAAGCTGTTTTTTATTGATAGTTCAAGTTATTTTTAAACTCGTTTAATTGACCAGATTAGATTAAGTCAGCCCTAGCTGATTTAATGTTTTCCAATATAAACCATGTTAGTGACCGTCACATATTTTTTTAACATTCAAAAACAAATTTGATCTTAATCACAGCGTAACATGATCAATGATTTAATGTCTGGTTCGATTTTTTTTTTCAAAGCATTGTTTCAACTTTTTTTTTTTTTTTGAAAAAGATTATAAAAATAATGTTATTTTATACTGATTTAGAATGAATTGGATTTAAGTACCTGAACTCATGACGTAAACTTTGCTTAAGACTACAACAGGCACGTCTAGTAGCCTCAACCAAAACGAAGGAGTAAAAAAAAAAGGGGAAGTGCACCTAACGAAACTTGAGTCTAAAGGTAAATGTACCAACTACCAAGGTGACTAACAGCTACCCATAAAGCAACAAAAAGAAAGCAAGACGGGCTGGGATTGTCATGTCAATGTGGTTAGATTCTATATTTGCCTAGGCACCTAGAGATTCTTCCTTCTTCTTTCTTTCTTTTCCATAAATACTTTATCTCGAACCACATTCTTGGCTCAATGGAACTACACCTGCTAGGACCCTCTGAGCCTGTTCTAAAAATCTACATGCTATTGCCAGTCCTGAGCAGTAAGAAAGAAACAATAACATGGTACATGCTAGTGTCCCTGTGTTTTTCGATTGAGATTTTCATACAGATGAAATGATCTGAGGATTACCTCTTCAGTCGTGATGGTGCACAATCTTCACAAAAAAAAAAATGTTGTTTGGGCCCTGGCTTGCCCGCCTAGTTTTTCCTCCTCCTCCTCCCAGCTTTTAGTGTTTGTTTTTGTGGTTGTCTTTGCTTTTGTAGCAAACCCACGTAAACAAACTGTTTGATAAAGTATAAAACACAGTTTATTATTTGTGGGACCCAGTATTTTTTGCGCTCAGAGAGTATTTTGCAATGTGGTTGCGGTTGCTTTTCAAATAACTTTTTGTGCTGAAATGCATGTCAATGATGTTTTTTTATTTTTTAAAAATCATTTTTGACATCAACACATCAAAACGATCTAAAACATACAAAACATATTAAATTTTAGCAAAAAAAAAATTGAATTTTTTGGGAACGCGGTTTGCACCGCGTTCACAAACGTATTCTTAAAATGCAGGTTGATTGAAAGCACCTCTGAGCTGCTTATAAAGCTATGTCATTCTTTGTTCTGCCAGATTAGCTTGTTTGGCAGTGTGGTTGCGGTTGCTTTTCAAATAATTTTTTTATGCCGAAATGCATGCCAGTGATGTTTTTTTATTTTTAAAAAATTATTTTTGACATCAACACATCAAAACGATCCAAAACATATTAAATTTTAGCAAAAAAAAAATAAATTTTTTTGGAACACGGTTTGCACCGCGTTCCCAAACGGTGTCAAATTAATCAGCATAAGTGTACCAACAATCACAGTTACAATCCAGTGACAACCCCTATGATGATCCATCATGTTCTCCCCAACAGGCATTCGAGACTCCAGAAAACAAAGAAGGCGATGAAAATGGATCAGCCCCTGTTACCAGAGGAAGTGCACCAGGCGCACAGGTAAACCTGGAAAAGCTAGGGTCAAAACTTGGGGGGATGACAAAGGACACACAACAGAGGATATTGGTGAGTGGGGATGGATTCGATGAACTTGGAAAGGAAGAAAAGCCAAGCAGAGTGAATTCACTTTGCATTGTTCACGTGAACAGTAAAAAAATCTATTTTTTTAATTGTGTATTATTCAAAAAACAAGTGTTTAATATTATTCAATGACACTATATAAATTAGAAGGATATCGCATGGTAGCGTAGCATTTGTAGAATTTAATCGTAATCTCAATTTTGTTCCTGATTATATTTTACCTAATTTTGTTGCACGCTCAAAAAACCATGGAAACTGTAGTTCTTATCGGATGAATTTCGTACGTGATGGAATTGTAGATAGTTTAATGGAGCGATAAAAAATATTTTATTTAAAGTATTATTTATTTCATGATGTAATAGCAGTAATTAAATTTACAATATTTAAATTAAAAACCATCAATATTAATATATATCTTTTTTAATTATTTTATAACCTCGGTTTAAAAAACATTCTTAACCAAATACATTAAATTACTTTTTGTTCAATCTTAATTTTAACCAAACATATATAAATACCAAACCAACTTCAACTAAAAATACTTTTATAAAACAATTTTTTTCAAATTATAATCATAAAAATTATCACAATATTAGTGAGTGGTAAAATATAATCATGACCCGGATCGTGAGTCTTACAAGTTAGCCAGGTTGACTTAGGTTTTTCTTTTTTCTTTTTTTAATTGAATTTTTTTTTCAATTTTATCCTTTAACACTTGATTAATTGAGAATTGGACTTTATAATTTTTTTTTCAATTTGATTTCTATGAAGTTAACTTAGTCTCCTCGTCCAGGTTTGGCCGGTTAACCCGGGTTGACCGGGTCATTATTTTTGTCCTTTTTTATATGATTTTTTTAATTTAACCCTTTAACATTTGATTGATTAAGAATTAAATTTCATAATTTATTTTTTAGTTTCTTTCTATGTGGTCACGATCTTATGTTTAATTGATTTTTTTCTTCAATTTTATCTTTCAATACCGAATTGACTTAGAATTATGCTTCATAATTTGTTTCAGTTTGCATTGTATGGGGTTATTTTAGTCTCATGATCCGGGTCACGAGTTTGTTCAGTTGACTTAGGTGGTTTTTCGTGTTTTTTTTATTTCATCCTTCAACATTGGATTGATAGTAAACTGAGTTTAATAACTTGTTTCAATTTGCTTTTTAATGAGGTTATCCTGGTTTCATGATCCAGGTTTAACAGGTTAAACCAAAATGACCTGACTCATTTTTTTAGTTGAATTTTGTTTTCACTTTCACCTCTTAACAATGCATTGATTGAAAAATAGTTTTAATAATTTTTTTTATTTATTTTCTATAGGATTATGAGGGTTTGAAGACCTGGACAACAGATTTAACAGGTTTACTCGAGTCGATCTAATATGTTGTCGTTTCAATACTTAAAAAAAAAAATCTTGATTTTTTTAGTCAAATTATGTTTTTATTGGTTTTCTAGATTATCTCTAAATCCATCAAGTCAACTAGATCACACAAGATCAATCCCTATGTAATTTTATTTTTCTTTTATTAAAAACATATTAAAAGTACTTGAATATTATTTTTATATTAAAAAAAAATCAATCTCGCAATTTAGCACATAAAAGTATATAGTTTTTAACTATGCTCAAATTCACGGGTCTAACAATTTAGAGAGCGCAGCTCATACAACGTTATTGCGTGGCTGAATAAAATTACAAGAAGACGACGAAAACAATAAAAACCATATCCATAATTATAATTACATATAAAAACATTTGAATCGAATTAAATATATTCAGTATTTATTCAATTGAATGGTTAATTTGACCGGTGCCAAATAATTTTACAGCAATCGAAACCATCTTCACCTGGTCTTTTTGCCCAGTATAGAAGCCCAAACTGATTTATCCAGCCCAAGATCCCCGTCCGTACCAACGGCTACATTAAATTCCAAAACTCAAACTCCTGCGCGTCAAGTTCTAACAATATCACATACGCGCTTTACATCCGTCGGATCTAAACAACTGAACGGTCAAGATTAATGAAAAAGTCGACCGTTGGAGGGTCCTGGCGTCTCTTCAAAAGGACTCTTCTTTGACTCTATGATCTCATTGCTTGCTTGCTCTCGTTTTCTCCACATAAGCAGAAGCAAACAAATACAAGAAACGGAGAAAGAATTTGCATAGATATTTCAGAGAGGGAGCTAGATCAAGGGTTTGTAGAAAGAGAAGGGTGGCGAACAATAACACAGAAGAAGGAGAGACACGAAGTAGTCTTCTCCAAGAGTTTTTATCATCAATATTTGCAAGAGTCTTTGGGCAGAATCAAGAGGAAAATACAATGGGTTCAAGAAATCTTGTTGTATCTTATCAACAACAGCAGAGAGGTAAAAAACCGGTTCTTGGGTTTTGGTTTCTTAATTTCTTTTCTGGGTTTTGTTTCTTTTTGTGTTTCTACTTTATTTTTTGAAGTTCATACGGTTCTTTGTGGTTTGGTTCTGTTTTAGGTGTGATGGTTTTTGATATGGCTTAGATAAAAATCACTTACTGGGTTTTGATTTTTATCATTCTTTTGAGGGTATTGTTTCCTTTTGCTTGATTTTTGTATTTTGATGGGTTCTCTAGGGTCTGGTCTGATCATATCATAGGTGACTTCTTTCTTTGGGGTTTGGTTCCTTTACAATATGTTGATGTGTGTGATTATGGTTTTGTTGTATTACAATTTGGTTTATAACAGGAAGAAATTTACTTTAAAGAGTCCTGTACTGAATTTTCAAACTGGGTTTTGATTTCTGCTTCTCTTTTGAGGATTATCTCCTTTCTTTGCTTATTTTATTCGATTATCTCGAAATTTAAAGGGGTCTCTGGCGGGTTGATAGAATATAAATGAAATTACTTTAAGATTTATGTATCAAATTTGCGTATTTGATTTCTGATTATCTGCGTAAATGAAATTACTTTCACATTTCTGTTTTGATATTGGTATTATGGATAGATTATTGGCATGAATGATTTCATGAATATCTTTCAGTCCTTTCTTTGATGTATTGATTTTTTTTTTACTGTCCTATAAGGTCTTCTCCCGAACTTGAGGCTGATATTATCGTATTTTAACGATGGGTGTCTTTCATCAATTTTGTACAATCTTTTCAATCTTCTTGATGTTCCTCGTTAAGTCTTTGCCTCGAGTTCTTTTGAAATACCTTTTCTGTGTAAACCTTATATTGTCCGAGTAATTTTATTTTCCTTTTCTTTTAGAAGAAGCGAAGCAGAAGACTTTTGTACCTGCAGAGGGAAGGAATAGGAGAGTGCTTCAAGACATTGGCAACTTAGTGAATGATCGCGTCTCTTTGCAAGGGAAGGTAAGCTAAAATTCTCGGGTGATTTACCGTTTTGTAACCGAGAGTCAGGTTATTTTGGAATCTCACCTAATGGATGAACTGAAGACTTCGTCAATTTGCAGAAACCAGTTACAGAAGTTGTAGATACTGCAGTTGCTCGCGATGTGAGGGCTCCTGCAGCTACAAAGGCACCAGCAGCAGAAATAAAGAAAGTGAATGAGAAACACAGACCTGAGGATGTGATTGTGATTAGCTCTGATGAAACTGAAAAGAGTACACCTGTTAGTAGAAGAGTATCAAGGAAAGGAGTCAAGACGCTCACTTCAATCCTCTCTGCTCGAAGCAAGGTAATTGGATAGTTGCAGTTTTTGTTTATGTATAATTTGTTCTATCCATTCGATTGTTTATGTACTGATGTAGTTTATAACATTAGGCCGCTTGTGGTAAGCTCGAGGATACACTGGTGGACATTGATGCTGCTGATGTTACTAATGAGCTGGCAGTAGTTGAATACGTTGATGATATGTACGAGTTTTACAAACTTACAGAGGTAAAGATATCCTCTGTCTCTCTCTCTATCTCTATCTATCTGACTGTATCTATCTATCTACACACACATTAACATGACGAGTTTAATGCAGGTTGACAGCAGGGTACATGACTACCTGCAATCCCAACCAGACATCAACGGAAAAATGAGATCGATCCTCGTAGATTGGCTGATTGAAGTTCATCGAAAGTTTGAGCTGATGCCGGAAACTCTCTATCTTACCATAAATATTGTTGATAGGTTCCTAGCGGTGAAAATGGTAACAAGGAGGGAACTTCAGTTGGTTGGCATCAGCTCAATGCTTTTAGCCTGCAAGTACGAAGAAATATGGGCGCCAGAGGTGCAGTATTCTTCACTTTTTAATGCAATACTGCCTTGGTATTTTGTTTTGTTCTAGTATAATCACTCTGCTGACATGATGTTTCTTGTTCTGAAATATGTAGGTTAATGACTTCGTTTGCATATCTGACAATGCCTATACAAGAGAGCAAGTTCTGGCAATGGAGAAAGCAATCTTGGGAAAGCTAGAGTGGTATCTTACAGTTCCAACACCGTATGTTTTCCTTGTTAGATATATCAAGGCTTCCATTCCATCTGATAAAGAGGTACTAATGCAAACAATGTAATAATTTTGTTTTCGAGTTCTGCTTTTTCATGTTGATGTCTCCTTGATATGACCCAATATTAATTGGTTGATGTTTTACTAATGTAGACAGAGAGCCTGGTGTTCTTCCTGTCCGAACTTGGTCTGATGCAATATCATGTTGTTGTCAAGTATGGTCCCTCGAAAATTGCTGCTTCAGCTGTGTATGCTGCTCGATGTACAATGGATAAGAGCCCTTTATGGACTGAAACTCTGAAGCACCACACTGGCTACACTGAAGATATGTTAAGGTAAATTTTCTTTAACTAAAAAGATATGGATCATAGTTCAGTTAAACAGTGCCTAGTCAGCCTCCCTGCCAGTAATAATCATGGCATGCGATAATTTGGCACACTGTTGATGCTTCTCTAGTTTGTGACCTGAAGGCACTATAGTTTGGCACAATTTTTTTAATGTGTTTCGTTCTGTCATGCGACAGGGATTGTGCAAAGCTCCTGGTTCAATGTCACTCTGCAGCTGCCCAAAGTAAGCTCAAGGCTGTCTACAAGAAATTTTCAAGCGAAGATTATGGGGCTGTGGCTCTTCTTACCCCAGCCAGAAGTCTCATCTGAATCACCATGAAGTTCTTATGTGACTTTCTTACCCCAGCCAGAAGAAGTTACGCAATATTTGTGTAAACAAGCCTCTTATTTTTGAAGGTCTAGATGAATGCCAGCTTCCACATATCAGTAGTGTTTGGTTAATAGGAAGATCATGCTGCTATTATGATCTGTGTCGGGTTGATTTTATTCTTGTTGTATCCTTATCCTTCTCCTTTTGGTGAAGCAGCTGCCAAAATGCTTGATTTGATTCTTGTTCAAAGATGTTTTACACTGTTCATGTGTGGGTTGTTGCATGCTAAATTCAGAATTATCGTGTGGTTTGCAGCTGATATAATGTTATAAAATGATCGTGTTAAAATGGTTAGAGCTGTTCACCATCTCTGAAGTTGAATCAGCCTTTATTTCCCCACCTTTTGATAACCTGCTGAGTTTCTGACTGAAACTTGTATCTTAATTGGCCTGATCATATCAGCCCCAGAATGAACTCTTTTTGTTCTTTCTATTTTTCTCTTTCATGGTGAGTGGTACAGTGTTTTGAACATACAGAGCACACATCTCGTGTCTACTGGCTGCTGGCATATATGGTTCAGGATTGATAGACTTTTTGGCCAACGCTAGATTGATTGCATTGTAATTTGCTTTGTCTAGCTGTGTTAATCTTTTAGTCTCTGAAAGCCTGAAACTGGTGTGCCATTTACATTTTCTGATCTTCAAAACAATATACAGAGCAATACAAAGACGCCATTTGAAAATTAAGATAATAAAAACAAAGTCGACAAGTCAACAATGTACAGATTGAAAGGCTAAGCTGATTATTAGAGAGACAATATGCTAAAAAGCTGGCACATTATTCATGTATAAACAGTTTGGAACATCCCATTTCTCTGTTTTAATTTTTTTTCCCTTCTCTTCTTATAGAGTGATTGTATTGAATCTTTTAGATTGTTTCTTCAGTACCAGCATCACTGGTGCTAATCTCTGCTGCAGCTCCATCAGCAACTTTGACCTTAGCTCCACAGCAACTCTTTGTGCCATGTGTCTCAACCTTGACATTTCTTCTGCAACAGCTCCCATTTGTTTTCCCTAGCTCCAGCTTTCTATCCATAAACTCTGAATTCTCCTTCCAAACCTCTCCATTAGAATAAACCTCCTTCTTCCATATTGGAACAGATGCCTTTAGCTCATCAATCAAAAACTTACAAGCATCCAGGGCATCAGCACGATGAACAGCCGATACAGCAATGAAGACACTCATTTCTCCAACTGGAACTGTACCCAGGCGGTGTACAACAGCAATGGAGTGGATATCCCAGGATGATCTAGCAGATGAACAGATGGATTTCATCTGGCGTATTGCCATTGGTACATATGCTTCATATCTTAGCTCCACTACTGTTTTTCCCTCAAAGGTGTCACGTGTTGTACCTGAAAATGTTGCTATGGCACCAGCCTGCGAAGCACTGACATAGTTTACATATTTGGCAAGATCAATGAGGTTGTTTTCTTCTAATATTTCAACTAGAGTTTTCTCTTCAGTGGCCATCTCAGTATGGAACTTCTGATTATCTTTACCTTTGGACGTTCAATTTCAAAGGAAATATCCTTCGTTTAATATAAAATTTCAGGGACCAGTAAAATCATATCATCAACAGGCTCATATTCCACGTGTCTGTCAAATAAAAAGATAATGTCAATACCATGTGAATGAGGGGACAGAAGTGATTCTATAACACAAAGGACAAAGAAAAAAAGCTCCAAGCGATGTATCAATATCAAAGATCCTTATGGCTTTTGATGACTAAAAAGGCAAGCTCCAGATTGGTATTATCTAAAAACAATTTTTTTTCACAATGCTAAATTTTGATGACACCCACCACTTTCCTAAATTAACCTTACCAGATGATTAATTGCCAACAACATCGCTGTCACCATTTTTCATGAATTTATCTTCCATGACCCATCTTATCAATCACAGCCAATTTAACAACATATTGAACCACATTATTGAGATGCAAGATAAGCCATAAGCACTCGGTTCATCTCACAACAAGACAAGAAACAAGGTTGGCATTGAAGCATTATGGATAACCTATGGAGAGTTGATGCTGAGTTACCCTAGACAATTTGCAAAGCTTTTCGATCAGTATATCCTCTCTATCACATGAGGAATCATAATATGCTAACTAAACAACTTGAAAACCTTGCAAATTCATGTTAGCCTTTCTTCACTCCTTGGGTTCAAGGAATGCCAGAGGCAGAAGAGGTGTCTAATTCTTTTCCAACCATCACCTAATATCTCGTGTCGCTTGAAAAAAAAACAGAGAGGTAGATTCCACATTTCACGAAACTAATGAGTGGCCATCTTAGATCACTAGTTCATCCACTAAATACAACACTCAGTCCCTTCCAATTCCATGTGCTCTTTATTGGTTTCAAGAACCTTTTGATACGGGTCTTCCCTTTCCAAAGAAGAATAGTCATCAAAAAATTATAATCAGGATGACCATAAGCACTAGTTAGATCCTTCGCAGCAAAGAGACTATGGGTTTGTAAAGTGTGGATTTTGTGCAAGCTGAAATAAAAAGCCAGCTAAACAGAACATCCTAGCAATCACAATTTTTCCTTAGCCCCAGGATGCAATGTCTCCTCCGTACTTTTAAACACAAAAAATAAATCATGTTGCTTCTGTCTATTCCAACACAATCAATCAAGAGACAATAACCAAAGAAAATCTCACAAAAAAAATACTAAACAAACACAAATAGCAAGACAAATCACAAACCATGATGGTAACAAGCAGACGGCACTACATGCTCCAAACCCAGTTGCAAAAACCAACAAACTAAGAAAATCCCAAAAGAATTCACACCATATGAACCTCAAAACTATATATATATAAAGATGGGAATAAACAGCCATATAAAAGATAAAAACAAAAGCGGAGGAGTAAAATAAGAAATAGAAAAGAGCAGGTAAAGAGTAGATACAGGTACCTAACAGAGATTCCTCGGTTTCATTACAGAAAAATGATTCTTCCTCCTCCTCTTCACTAATGAGACCCAAACCGACTGCGAGTCAAACGAAGGCTTTATTGGGCGAGTCAGATATGTTTTGGGTCTGGGCCTTGTCAATTTGGTTTGAAATGTAATAGGTATGACCTGGGCACTAGGCCACGCATATGTCCAGTCCAATGTGATCTCTTGTCTTCTTGGGCATTGGCCTGTTAAAAAATTGAAGAAAATAAAACACTACCCTCCCCTTATTTGTATTTCCATTTTTGGATGTTACCTTGAACTTGGAGAATAAAGAACACGAGATTTTTAAGATAATAAATATTTTAATTTTAAGTTAGTGTTGCTGACATAATTTTTACATGCTATGATAATTGCTAGATAAGAGAACACTTCACAACCAATGATAGCTTGTTGAAGAGGGTGAACCCATGACGTTGAACAAGAACAAAACCATGCAGCTTTTTGCCCCTGATTGATTTGTTATATAAAATGTTGCAGCTAGGAGTTTCAAGGCAAATCCCAAAGAAGTAGTGTCATGGCTTGTCATGATCCCCTAATTATGTGGTCGCTTCCTCTTGTGCTGTTTTTCTCCCTGTTAATGTTTCTCCTAATAAGAAAGAAACAGAACAAGCAGCAGATCCCTCCAACGCCTCCCAGGCTTCCAATTATAGGTAACTTGCACCAACTTGGAGACTTGTCTCATCGATCTTTATGGCAACTCTCCAAGAAATATGGTCCTGTCATCCTTCTTAAACTTGGTGCTGTACCAGCAGTGGTTATCTCCTCAGCCGAGGCTGCAAAAGAGGTCTTGAAAACTAATGACCTACATGCTTGCAGTAGACCTCTCTTGGCTGGCACTGGGAGGCTATCTTACAACTATTCTGATGTATCCTTCACATACACCTATGGAGATTATTGGAGGAAGATGTGAAAGATTTGTGTTCTTGAACTCTGCAGTGCCAGGAGGGTGCAGTCATTTCTTTTTTATTATTATTAATGTGGGTATCCGGAATAACTTCCACGCAACTCAGCTAACATGGATTCAGTCATTTCTGTTCATAAGAGAAGAGGAGGTTGCTTTGTTAATTGACACCATCTCTGCATATTCGTTTTCAGCAACCCCTGTTGACCTCAGTGAAAAGATTTTGTCTTTCACTGCAAACATTACTTGTAGGGCAGCTTTTGGAAAGAGTTTTCAAGAGATCAAAGGGTTCGATGGAAAAAGATTTGAAGAAGTAATTCGTGAAGCCTCTGCAATATTGGCAAGCTTCTCTGCCGCTGATTTCTTTCCCAAAGACGGTTGGATTATAGAGAGACTCACAGGTCTCCTCCATTCAAGACTTGAAAGAAGTTTTCGGGAACTGGATGTTTTATACCGAAGAGTTATAGATGATCACATCAAATTAGAGGAGGAAAAAGAAGATATTGTTGGTGGTCCGCTGAAATTATAGAGAGATCAAACTGAATTTGGTACAATTCAACTCACCCATGATCACATCAAAGCAAAACTTATGGTAAGCCACATGTTCATTCTCTTTTTCCTTTTTTCTATATTAATTCTTACTAATTTTTTCCTTTTCAATTTATCTATTGTGTTATGGAATTTTGAAAAGAAACAAACCAGCGATGAATCAAAGATTCAAATAGAAGAAAAGGTAACACTTCCTGGAAACTATATTTAGAATAGTACTAGATTTGTGACCCAAAAATGCCAAGGAAAAAACAATTGAGACCCCCGAGCCATCATACCAATTAATAATTTAAATAATATAAATAAATAAAATGACAAAAAAAGAAAAAAAAATTGACATGAGCCCATTTAAAGTATAAAAAATCATAATTTAAACTGTGTTAACTCATAAACTTTACGATAATAAATATAAGATTAGAATAATCTCGTTAAAAAAAAAACAGGAAAAAAATGACTACTTGAAAGCAAAGGGAAAAAAAAAAGAAAAAGATGAATTTTCAATGTATCAAATGTTGAAATGATGAAATTTATTTTTTTAAAAAAAAAAAAATTGAAGTCAACTTGCGTTAACTTTCAAAACCGGTGACTTTAGCCATGAATTGGAGACTTACCCTATAAAAGCCAAACAAAAAAATAACAAAGCAAAACTCTAGAAAAAAGGGTAAAAAAACATCAACTTAAAAAAAAAAAAAAAAACCAAGCAACCCTTCTAAACTTGGTCTGCTATCTAAAACTCGCAAACCTAGACTCGAGTTGAATTAAAATGCTTAATTCATATCCAATTTAATTTTAAAGGATGAAATCATGAAAAAATATCAATAAAAAGAATGAAGAACAAATTTGATAGGAAAAAAAACATGGAGAATGAAAATGTAAAAAAATCTAAAAAATAATCTCAAACAAAATAAATAGTAATAAAATGATTGGGGATCGAATTTGAAAGATAAAAAAATAAAAGATGGTGAAATTAAAAAAAAATAAGTAATTTTATGACGCAAGTGTGTTTTAATTATTTTTTTAAAAAATATGGCATGGGGCATAAACGCGACCAAGAAAAAAATGATGATAAATGGGCAAACCAAAAAAAAAAAGGAAACGATAAAAAATACACGGTTAAAAAAACCATATAGAAGGCAGATAAAAAAAACAAAGCCTAATCACTAATGATATGAATGTTGAATGATAAAACTGGAAAAAAAAAACATCAACTTTAAATAAGGGGAAAAAACCAAGAAAACTCGGGCGAACCTTCTAAACCTGGGCAAAGGTCTCAAACACGCAACCCATTAAATTATAGACCTGATTTTAATTAAAAAGCTTAATTCCTAACAAATTTAATATTGATTAACCAAAGTAAATTCAACAAAGAGCAATAATTAAAAGATCTAAGAAAACCTGGGTAATTTTCAAAATTAGTGAAAATCCTAGAGAAAACAAATAAATAAAAATTATTTAAAAAAATTATTTTAAATAAAACAAATAACAATAAAAAAACAAGAACTAAATTTGAAAGAAAACAAATAAAGAGGTATGAAATACAGAAATAATTCTAACATCATAATTATTTTTAAAAAATTCATTTCATATATTGAAGGAAGGTATCACGAAAAAACATAAATTTAAAGAATTATCTGAAAAAACCCAACAAAAAATGATAAACAAAAAGATCCAAGATAACATGATCATTTTCAAGACCAACAAAAAATTTCACAAAAAAAAGTTGAAAAAAAAGGAATTCAAACTTCAATTGAATAAATAGTGAAGGATGAAATGGAAAAAAGAATTATCTTAGACAAAGGGAAAAAAACAAGCAAACTAGACAAACATCTTAAACCTGGTTAAATTTTCAAAACTCACTACTCATGTCCGAATCCAATTAAAAAGTTTATTATGAACCAATTCTAAAAACTTGCTAAACCAAAAAATTAACAATCAAAATAATGAGGATTAAATTTGTTAGGAAAAAAACTAAATAAGGGTATGAATGTAAAACATAATCAATTTAAAAAATGATTTGAAATTAAAAAAAATAGCAATCAAAAGAACAAAGACAAAATTTAAAAGATGAATACATTTAAGAATGGTGAAATTGAAAAGAAATACCATTTTTTAAATTATTAAAAATAAAAAAAAATTATAATTAAAAAATTGATCAAATCTAAAGAATTAACAAATTAAAGGTTTGTTCTTGAATTTTTAAGGAGCTAGCAGGAAAATATAGGTGGGGGAGAGAGAAGAATGGGGGGAAAGAAATAGTCGTCTACGCCAAACTACCATGAATCTTGGAACACGCTTCGCCTCATCGGATCGAGGGAGTTGGGATCTTATAAATGCCACACTTGAAGGCGGCATTTGATAGTCAGACAGCCTTGCACGCACCATATAAACGACACGAGAGCTATCCACATGTTGGGGCATGCGTTGCACGCGCCATCAGGTTTTTTAAATAATATTTAATATATGTGTATTACTATAATACCCATGAGCAACCGCTAGATTTAAAATAAAAATAATGTAAAATGATAAAAAAAAAAAAAAACACTTATGAGAGAGTTATGTTGTTTTTGTCTCCAAGAGCATCAAAGTAATTACATCATTTCAAAATGAATGAAATGACTAAAACACCCCTAAGTTAAAAGCATTGTATTTTTTATTCTAAGGCCCAAGTAGTAATTTTACCGTGTAAAAAAGGAAATCAACAAATTTAACCTTAGATAACAATGCTAAAAACAATTTTTCACTGCTAGTAGATACTGGGAATTCTACCATCATGATGCATTGCATTGCCTTACTTAGAATGACTAAGGTTGCCCTTCTGATGGTTCTACAATGGTAACCCAATTCAACAAATCAAGTGAACAAAATGGAAGAAATGGTAATGAAAAATTATAATTAATTTTACTTCTGTTAATTCTTCATGAAGACTACAAACACCTCTCATGAGAGATGCTTTCTTTTTCTCCCATGAATTTGGTCTAGGAGGCAAAGAGAGAACTTATTCAGTCCAAGGCTTCGAAGAACCACCCAAGCATTAAGTGATTATGAATAACTACTCTGAGTAAGAAATAAAATAATCTTAGCATCTAGGTGGTGACTCAGTGGTAAGAGTTTGGAATCAAGAGGTTTGTTTTCTCTGTGATCTCAAGTTCGAGCCCTGTGGTTGCTCATATGATGGCCACTAGAGGCTTACATGGTCATTAACTTCAGGGCCCGTGAGATTAGTCGAGGTGCACGCAAGCTGGCCCGGACACCAACGTTAAACTAAAAAAAAAAAAATCTTAGCATGAACCACCTGCTGGAAAGTTGCTCTTCTGGCTGCTGCATCAATTATTCCAAACCCAATCATTTCCAAACCTTTAATCATTTAACATGAGACATTCTGCACCATCCCTGGAGACAAACATGGTGGGTGGATTTTTTACATTATACAGAACTCTAGACATTGTGCATGTGTTTGTCTTACATTTTAATATGGATTTATTGTTCAAAATTTTTATTTTTATTTTTATTTTTTAGTTCTTAATTTTTTTTTGTTTAATGTGATTTCATTTTTTATTGGCAAAATTAAAGACAATTGAATCAAGCTTTGATTAAAAATAAAATTAAAAAAAAAAAAGACGTGACAAATAGGTGAGATTTCAAAATTCTCATAGATAGTTTAATTTTGTTTTTAAATTTTCTAAATTAAACCTATTTGGCCCCTTAATATTTTTACGAATCAATTATGGTAT
>Ga0307517_10007844_pt1 | contig 15463 bp, 11 predicted proteins | sample 23_EM_MG_FD_194515 | JGI IMG/M metagenome (GOLD analysis project Ga0307517, IMG submission 194515) | Populus trichocarpa ectomycorrhiza microbial communities from riparian zone in the Pacific Northwest, United States - 23_EM | ecosystem: Host-associated > Plants > Roots > Unclassified | place...
AGACGTCGGGAGGATGTGACGTTGCGTCAGGACGCAAGGAACGTTGGAACGCAAGTCAGGACGCACAGGACGCAGGGGACGCAGAAAATACGTCGCTTGCGTCAGGACGCAACGCCGACGGATCAGAGGCAGGATCCGTTTTTGCTGATGACTGTAGTATTAACTATAATAGTGTTGGCAAAGAGCCAACTATATGAGTCTTGCAAAAGACTCAATGAAGCTTTTATGACTCTGAATACGTGACAAGGGGTAGTGGAACTAAGAAAATATCACTATATGTACTAGAATGCAGGTAGAATAGAGAGTAGGAAGACATGCTTCAAAGGTACAGGTACAAGCACAATAATTCAAACCTTTTCTGAACTTTTCCTTCGTGATTTGAAGCGTGATTGAGAATGTCTTCCAACCAAAGAGTAGCCAAGAAGCAACGAGGACCTAAGGCAAAGTCAATTAGTGAGAGGATACTCAGAGAACGAAGTCTCAATCCAATTGTTCGAATCGAGCGAACCTACAGCCAATGGCAGAAGATTTGAGTCCTCACATTCCTAGAACACAATTAACTTCCACTCGGAACATCTGGTAAGTTCCGAACACCAACCCAGCAAAAAGCCGAAGACAGATTCAATATTCCTCGGCGGACGATCAGCGAGTGGGCAAGAAAAAAAACGGAGATTGAGACTGGAGGGATAAATACCTGTAGAGGAGCTCAGGCACCAGGCGGGGGAAATGAGACTCAATGCTGGTGGCCAGAGTTGGAAGAGAAGCTGTATAAGGACTTTATTGAGTGTCGAGGGCAGGGAAGAATGGTTTGGAGGGGGTGGTTTCGCATTCAGGCTGGGTTTCGCTTTCGTGAGCTGTACCCGGATGTTGATTCAATGGTCTTTTCGTTCAGCAACGGGTGGGTTGCTGGATTCCTAGGACGCAACAGAATTAGCTTGCGTAGTGTTACAAAAAAAGCACAGAAGATTCCTATCGAATACCAGGCGCTTGTGATAACCTGGTTGCGATTTAATTGCCGCAACTCACAGCCCCGCTTGACTATGTTCCTAGAAATCATTCTTCAACCCCTTGTTAGTCAGTTTGAGGAGTCAAACATCTGTAATCTGCATGAAACTCTGATTCCTTTCGAATATTTGGAAGGAAAGACTTGCGATACTGTGGGAGGAAAAATGATTTGGGCAAAGGCTTCCCAAAATGGATGGGACAAGCAGCAAGCGTCACTTATTCTTTGTGTTTTCGCGGATGGGGTAGTACCTAGAGTACCACCAATGATAATTTTTCGTGGGAAGGGTGAGCGGCTTGGAAGAGAAAGGCAGCATTATTACCCAGGAGTCTCGGTTGAATTCAACGAAAAGGCCTACATGAACGATCAGCTTTTCTTACGCTATATAGAGGAGCACCTGGTACCTGTTCTCGGTGGCCGCCCTACCCTTTTTGCCTTAGACTTAATGGGATCACATAAAACACCCACGGTTCTCGAAAAACTAAGCTCTCACAATATCACCCCCTCCCTTATCCTCGGCGGTTGCACGAGCCTAATCCAACCACTCAATGTATCAATTAACAAGCCTTTCAAGGAAATTCTCTGAGAACTTACTGATACAGCCATCCTTGAGTCTGAGGGTGTTGAGGCCTTTGCCAAATGGACAGTCAGCGACCACCGTATACTCACTACTTCTTGTGTGGACAATACTTTTTACAGGTTTCACCTTGAAAAAGGTGATCTAATTCGTAAAGTCTTTCGGAAGGTTGGGGTATCTCTGCCTGTGGATGGGAGCTGCGATCACGCGTTAGATATCAAGGAATATTCGGGATTGGAGATTGGGGATTGGCATGTGGACTATGGGGTAGTTGATGAAGCTGCTGATATTTCTATTGATAATGATGATGACAATAGTATAGAATTTGTATAACTTTTTTTCTTTCAATTTATTGTATTCTACAGACTTGTCTGACGTTGTATTCTGATCCAAAAAGCAATGAGATGTCTTATTCGTCACTGTGGATCATTAACCATATATGGCAAGTCAAGATCGCACTAAGGATTTTCGTCATATGGCGCAAATTCCTGAGATGGTGAATCGCAAGAGTTTTTACGGTACTCCTCAGGTCGCGGGGCTGGGCCACGTTGGGTGAGAATAAACTCCTGGAACCAGCGACCGACGGGGGGCTGGGAACAGCAGACTAAACACAGGAATGGGAACCGCATGGACCTTCCTGCAAAGTGTATCCAGACCTTTAGTGCCAGGAGCCGCTATCATTAGAGCAACGGTGCCCCGCTGTATAAATCAAAGTTAGAAGTCAGAAGTTCGAAGCCTTCGCAGCCATGCCCAAGGCAACGCTGGAGAAAAGCAAGAAATACGCAACGACACAAACTTCTTGCTGTGAAGGAGTCTTCTTCCCGCTCAACATTTCGCCAAAAGCTCCAAGTTCCAACTCCCAACTTCGATTTCTACGCGGGGCGCTGTCACTCTACAGTCTCCACAGTAGTCGCGACGAAACTGGGGTGGTGACGGACAGGCGTATTTGGTGGGTAAAAAAGAAATCGTCAAGGTTAGGGTTGTAGAAAATTACTGGTCGTTAATCCCTGTTCGTCATGACCCCAGTTTAGTCGCGACTACGGTGATGACTGTATTGGTTTCTTAGTACAACTACCTTCGGAGTCATTTTTTGTACGGTTGGGATGGTCGCTGGCGGTTGCCGAGGAGTAGGGAAATAGGGATTTGCCTGGTCTTGGTTGGCGGTTGTTTGTCAACGCTTGGAGCCATCGAACACCTACCATTACCCCATTAGCGAGGCGCATTATTTTTTCATGTCGCCCACACCTCTTTCATCAAGTGGATTAAGGTCCACTTTACCCAAGCTCAGCGAATATTCGAAAAAAACTCCGCGTAAGGTAGATATAATCGCGAGTTCTAAGTGTGTCCTGCCGTCCCAATAATGGACGACCGGTAGCTCGTGTGAGTAGGGACCAAAAAGTAATCAAGTCTTTGCGCTTGCAGAAGCTAGTCCATTAGGAGGGTGTTCTGGTAATATAAATATGGTATGTGGTGAAGTTGCTTGTTGTAAGATCGTGATGGTCTATAAAAATATACCGTATCCCATCGGGGGTTCGCCTCAAGGAACCGGACAGCTCTCGGATAGCCTAGGCATGGAATGATTGGCTGGCGCTCCCATCTAAAACAATTACCTTGCCCCAATCTATGAAACCATTCCCTGCTTTCCTCGCCTTGGGGAAGAAGTCCATCAAACTCCACGATACACTCCCATTCTAGTGTGCTGCTGTATCATCCCATTTATCACCGAACCTTATCCAATATGAACACATTAGCTAGTCGGAACGCAGGACCAAGTCTCACTCGTGATCCTTACCGGTATGGCATATCCAACACCCGTACCGACAATAACACGAGTAATAGTATTCACGGCAACTCAAATCAAAACATCGGAAATGTGTTAAACAGCTATCTCTTAGACTGCTGAAACGGTGGAAAATTTTCTGCCACCCCTTTCGATGTCTTAAACACAGTTTAAGACAACATTAGTAAGTAAGATCACAACGTCAAGAAAAAGGTTCAGGAGAGTGAGTATGGGAATTAGTAGAAGAATAATTCAAAGATGCCTCAGCGAAAGCCACTCCGAACACTTTCCAATAATTCCTCTCCTGTCACCCGCAGCCATGCTGCACGAAAGCTATATGCGACACAAAAACGAGCAACTTCCAGGGCGCCAAAAACGGCAAAGCGCATATCCAAAGCCATTGACATACTCGATCCGCCCCGTCAACCCCCTTCACTCGAGAACCAATATACCACAAGGCCAGAGATTCCAGATACCTTTATCCCCTTGCAGCACTATTTTTCTCCCCATGAAGCCCAACCCACCCTTTCCAGCGATCCCAGTACCCCCTATGATGTATTTTCGGAGTTTTGGGATGATACGGTTTTCGCTACGCTTGTCGCTAATACAAATGAGTATGCTGCAAAAATGCGGGGACCGATACCGCCTCCCGGGCATAGTTGCCTTCGACAATGGAAGCCAGCTACGATGAGAGAGATGCAGAAATTTGTTGCACAAATAATTTTTATGGGTGTGCATGGCTGCCGGAGTCTGGTGGAATTTTGGCGACAACCAGCTCAAATTGGTGGAAAGGAAAGGTTGTCACTGGAGCGATTTCAGCAAATCAAGCGATATTTGCATATTGAGCCGGTTCAGGTAGAAGGGAGAAAGGATTCAGAGTGGTGGAGGAAGTTGGAGCCTTTGCATTCAATCCTGAAGGAGCGCTTTCAGAGGGCTTTAAAACCAGGTTCCGATCTCGCAGTAGATGAAATGATGGTACGATTTGGTGGTCGAAGCAAGCATACCTACCGCATGCCAAATAAGCCTATCACCCAAGGCTACCGTATTTTTGCTCTGTGCTGGAAGGGCTATACATGGAACTGGCTCTATACTTCCCGGGCAGCTGGAATCCAAATTCCCGATCAACAACACTATCATGGTTCTACACACCTTACCCCCACCTCAATTGCCATTCATGACCTCATTACGTCTCTGCCCTATCATACACACCAGTTCAATGTGTACATGGACAATTATTTCAGTAATATTGCCCTCTTTCAGGTCCTCCGGGAACTCAGAATCGGAGCCTGTGGAACTGCACGTCAGAACAAAAATGCCTTTCTCTCTGACATTCACAACGATTTTCCTGGACTTCCATGGAACCACCTTTCTGGAGCTCAAGTAGGCTCTATCAGCAATCCCATTTTGGCTCTTCAGTGGGAAGATAGTGGCTCCGTCCACATGTTGTCCACAATTCATGAGATGCATCAGCAAAAAAACTCGATTTTGCATCCACACGCATCTGAACGCACCCTGTAGTGGAGTTTGCATCTGGTCAGCATCCTGTGCATCCCATGAATCTAGTTTTAAACTTCAGAAGCCAAAATGGACATGTAAATGTTGTCCGTTAGGGCTGAAAATTCATGTTTGTTTACGTAATTGTTAGATTAATCTTAAAATGAAACGGGTTTTTTGATTACATAACTTCAAAAAAATTGTCCCACAGAACGCAGCCAGAAGATGCAGGGTGCGCTGAAATGCAAATAACGCAAACTGATTGTTTTTGCTGATGTGAGCCAATATGTGAATCGCGAGCGAAAAAAGCCCCGTACTACCAGCACTAATGCAGCCACAACTCGGCGGCCTTTTACACATGGCCGGGAGCGTGCAATCCTACCTATCCCTCAGATAATCGATAACTACAACCACAACATGAATGGACTCGGAGTTGATCGGGCTGATCAACTCCGTGCCTCCTATTCTACCCAGCTCAAAGCACTACGCAATTGGCTTCCCCTTTTCTTCTGGATTCTAGATACTTCCATAGTTAATGCCTTTATTTTATTTAAATTTTTTCATCCTAATACAACTCATAGTCAGTTCAGACTTGATCTCGCTAAAAGTTTAGTTAAAGCATCTACAAATATTGTTACCCCCGTATACACAAAACCTATAAACAGAAAACTCAAACGGTCTACTTTTCTAAGCACCATAATACCCTTCCCCCGCTTGCCCCAGGACCTCATAACCTTATTCACCTACCTCCAGGCAAGCGTGCTTCCTGTATTTTCTGTCGCTTTTCACTAAAAATGTATACCTCTACAAGATTTGCATGTTCTTCATGCAATATCCCTCTTTGTAAATCCAATTGCTTTACCAAATACCATGTACGATAGATGGCTTTACTACTTACCGACTCCTAAAGCCGTTTTCTACTTTCGTTCCTTTTCTTTTCTTTTTTCTAATATACTTTACCTGGTATCGCTCTTGCATTCTGTTTCTTAAGATGTTTTCTCTTCATGTTCACTCGGTTGCTTTTCAAGTTGATACTCTCTGACACCTTTTACTATTATTAAGCATGTCTTAGACACTGAATGGGGTGGCAGAAAATTTTCCACCGTTTCAGCAGTCTAAGAGATAATAACACCATCAACGTGGGAATAAGCGAAGAGTCGTTGAGGATCCAAGCATGGTTGTCGCCGCTCGAGCCCCATGCAAGGCATCAAGATGTGAGGAACCGGCGGTTGGATGGTGTTGGGGATTGGGTTCTGGAGAAGAATGAGTTTGGGTCATGGCGCGTGGGTCAGGATGGCTCGGGAAATCCTACACTTCTATGTTATTGGGATCAAGGGGCCGGGAAGACATATATAAGGTACAGGGGTATTTTCCGGGCACGATAGACGATACTGACAAGGAACTAAATTAGTTCACTAGTAATAGATACCCTATTCGAGCAAGCCTATGGCCAGAAAATCGTGGTTTTGCCCCTCTATTGCGATTACCAGGCGCAGAAAGACCAATCGGCGGTGAATATGATAGGCGGCCTACTCCAGCAGGTTGCCCTGGGGGCTGTTGGGAACATAGGCGAAATTCAACAAGCCTTTGAGAAGTCAAAGCAAGGAGGTGGAAAAGGTTTGCGAATGCCGGAGATGCTGGAATTATTCGTCAAAACAATCGGCTCCCTCAAGCGAGTATATATCTGCATCGACGCAATGGACGAGTTAGTGCCAGAACATCGATCAGAGTTCCTCCGCGCTCTACGCCAGATCATTCAAGAAGCGCCAAACACATGTTTATTCCTTACAGGGAGGCCGCATATTCGTGGGTAACTTGACAGGCATCTCCGGGTAGGAGCCTATACAATATGAATTGTGCCTCACCAAAGAGATATCGGACGATACCTAACCCGGAAGATGGACGATGACGATGCCCGAGATCCGGGCCCGATGACAGATAATCTGAAGAGTGATATCACGAAATCAATGTTGGAAAAAGCATCGGATATGTGAGTAGAAGTAACTCGATTATAAGTTTGGATCACTGATTGATATTCTAACCAGGTTTCTCCTCGTGGCACTAAATATGGACGCAATATTGGGTGAGACGTCAGTAGCGAGAAGAAAGGAAATGTTGAAAAGGCAGCTAGGACTGGCGTAGATCTAGACAATGTTTACGACCAAACAGTGCGGCGAATAAGGGATCAGAAGGGTGACCGATCAAGACTCGGGATAGAGGTCCTAATGTGGGTATCCCACGCGGAACGGCCTTTGCAGATCGACGAACTTTGTCATGCCCTGGCGGCAGAAATGTGGGCAACTGATCTTAACCCTGAGAATATCCGGTCGCAAGATACAGCGCTAAGGTCATGCTTAGGGCTTGCTATGGTTGATAAAGCAACATCGACGGTCTGGCTAATACATGACACCCTTCAAGAATACCTTTCCGGGCCATGTATATTGCCTGATGCCCACAGAACCCTTAGCCAAACATGTTTGACTTATCTAAATTACGACCGAGTAAAGTGGCTTCCAGCCGATAATGTTTCAACCCTTGCAGACCCGCCATTTCTCGAATATTCATCTTGGCATTGGGGAAGTCACGCAAGAATTGAACTCTCGGACCACGCCAAATTCCTTGCACTCGACCTATTAAGCCGATACGATAACCATATAGCTGCGACCTTACTTTTTGTCAAAATTCGGGGATACCGTTCTTCCCAGCCTACTCATCACCTATTTACAGGCCTGCACTGTGCATCGTACTTCGGCATTGACGACATGGTGGCTGCCCTGATAGAGGCGCAAGGCAGTGGTATTAATGAAGGAGAGTGTAGGGGGGTCACACCGCTCATTTTGGCTGCCGGGGAAGGGAATCTAGGGACTGTGAGTCTACTACTCGCACAAGACGATCTCTATCCCGGGAAGCCGGACAACGCTGGTGGAACACTACTCTGGTGGGCTTCTTTCAATGGGCATGAGGGGGTGGTAAGACTACTACTCGCACGGGGCGATGTCAATCCCGAGGAACCACCGCCGAAGACTTTTCGGATACGCAGGTATAAGCAGATTTTGGCGCAAGATATTCCCCGGTTGCGTGGAAAAAAGAGAAACAAGGCTCAAGAACGGCTATAGCATTTCCTTTGGGGCGTGTGCCCGAGATATTACGATGACATTGTATTTTTTTCGTGATTTTCATTTGCCGGCGGTCTACACTCTATTGATAGGGGTGGTTATGGATATAGTATAGGCCTACTGCAAATATATAGAATAATGATGTATATTATAACAAACACGATAATATTTCTATATCATAGTTTTGTACTGGTTGTTGGTCACACGTTTATATAAAAACTAGAATATGCTAGAAAAACTAGTTTTATATAAAAAGCTGCATACTAGGCGGAGCCCTAATCTTGCATCTTTATTTCACTATAACGCCTATAAGACCGCCTAGTAGGAAATCATGAATGGTGAGAGACCCACATCAGCCCAATTTTACCTAATATATGAATGGTATGAGATGGAGAGCCTACCCAAGTGGAGAAGAAGAGGGGGATGTATTGAGACCTCGCTATGAGACCCTGCATGAGAACCCGGCCCATAGATCAAATCCAAGGAGCAGGATATGCGGGTGCGGTTCTGATAAAACTTTATAGAGCAGGAGCTCTTGTAATTCCCGGTATGATTTCCCATAGGTCGAACGCTTGCGCTAACCAGCATCATAGATCGTCACTCGGTAGCGTGGATTACTTCAACAGAGCAATGCGCCACATTTTAGATAGAGAAGAGGTAATAGTTAACGGCACAGATTTTTTATTGGAAAACCGTATCCATCTAAATGAGAGAGATGTAGCCCAGCCATGTAATGAAGCCCTACTATCACCACCGGGATCCCGCTATTCCCACAATTTGGAATTAAGGATACAAATCCCTTCAAAGAAACCGCATTGGAAGAAGAAGAAAAGAACACAAGATAACCTCTAATTCTCCTAACCAGTGTTCGAATTCTTCGATGCTGTTCGGCATGCGTGACCTATCGGGCATGCACGCTGCCTATTCGACATGCACACCACCTTTCACGTTATCGATCAGATAAACAAGTTCGGGCATGCTCCCTGGATCGATACGCCCGCTGGGAGCAAGTTTTTTGATGCTGCTCCGCATGCTCAGCGTAGGCGCAACCTCTTGCGATATCGTTCGACAAACGTCCGGAGAAGTGCTTGGGATCGGTCTAGCACTGGAAGGATATGGGAGCGAGGGTGGGATGCACGGAGGTTATGGAGCCCGAAGAAGTTTCCTTTGCAAGGTCAGTTCTTTCCTTTGTTAGCAAGATCGTTATTTGCGGAAGGGAAAGGGGGGCATGCGTGGAAGAGCGGGGGAATGGGTGGAGGAGAATGGGCCTCTGTGGCGATTGAAGGGAGGATGGGGGGGGGAGCTCCGTTGTTGTTTTATTTACACCCCTGTTTTTACTGTTAGTTTTAGTTAGTTGAGTATCTTGGGGTGTAAGTGTAAGTTGAATGAGAAATTTTTCACCTCTCTAAGTTGTGTGCGTTGGCGACCTGCCTTCATCGTGTTTTCTTAATCTTGGCGTTTCGTTTCGTTTCGTTTCATTTCGTTTCATTTCGTTCCGCTCACCGCCGTTTTTCGTCATCCGCGGTTTCGCAGTTCATTTATCGCATGGACTGGCGAGGAATGCAAATTTGGGAATTTCCGTATATCGTAGCTCTTTATGCTGAGGCTAGGGAACATTTCTGCGGAGAAGAGTCTTGGTATCATATGATATTTCATGATTTTACTGAGGCCACGCCTCCAGGACACACCCGGATTAGGAGGGTCCCCAACCCGCATGTCTCACCAGTCCATGGGATAGCAATTTCTTTTAACCGGTGCGTGGCTCGAAAGAACGTACTCGAGTACAAGTGCCATAGGTGACGTTTTGGTACAAAACAGGGATCATTTTGGTGGTAAGCCACCCCCGTCCTGAACGAAAACATTCCCCATGGCACTTGTACTCGAGTAGAGGGCTGAAAGGAGGGTTTGAGGGGGGAAAGCAATGGTATCTGAATACTTCTCAGGCCGCCGGGCTGGGTCACGTGGGGTGACAATAAACACCTGGAACTAGCGACCAATGGGGGGCCAGGAAATGCAGACCAAACACAGGAATAGGAACCGCGCGGGCCTCTCTACATCATTAAACTAAGTGTATTCACACCTTTACTACTAGGAACGACTATATCATTATTATTTTAGTATCTTCAGAGTCATTTGTTGTGTAGTTAAGTTAGTAGCAGGCTGTTTCCGTGCAGTAGGGAAATAAGGATTTGCCTAGCCTCGTCTAGTGGTTGTTTGCCAGCGCTTGGAACCACCATCGAAGATCTACCAAAGTTACCCAATTATCGAGGGTTTGCACCGCCGAACACACTCCAGTTGCCACGGTAACAACGTGGATTAGGGTTGTTGGGGTAGGACTGGAAGCCCGGGGGGCTCGCAGGCACTCTGCATGCACCCCGGAGGGCAAACAGTGGCTATTTGGAGGATCTGAATGCCGTAACCGAAACCCCACTCAAATACACAGAGCAATCTCCGGCTATCTACTTCCATATCCAACCTGATATTACTGTTCCCTTTCTCCTACCCCAGTCATAAGCAATACCAGTCCCTCATGGGGTCTTGACGAATATCAGCGGGTGACGAACAGGGGTATTTGACCAATAGAAAATGAAATTCGTCAAAGTAGGGTAACAAAAAACACCGGTTAATCCCTGTTCGTCACCCGCTGATATTCGTCAAGACCCCATGAGAGACTGGTAGCCATTCCTAAACTCTAAATCTCTATACAATAAATTCGCTCAGAGCGGATGTGTGGACCATTCATAATATCGCGGTTCTATCACTCTACTGCGATTACCAGGCGCAGAAGGATCAATCGGCGGTTAATATGATAGGGGGTCTACTTAGGCAGGTTGCCCTCGGATCGGCACGGATTGTTGGCGAAATTCAGAATGCATTTGATAGGTCAAGGCAAGGCGGTGGGAAAGGTCTCCGATTGCAGGAGATGCTGGGATTATTCGTCAAAATAATCGGCTCCATTGAGCGAGTATATATCTGCGTCGACGCAATGGACGAATTGGTGCCAGAACATCGATCAGAGTTCCTCCGCGCGCTACGGCAGATTACTCAAGAAGCGCCAAATACGCGATTATTTCTCACAGGGACCACACATTCGAGGAGAACTTGACAACTATCTCACAAAAAGTGTCTATACTATACACATTATACCCGACCAAGGAGATATCGCTAGATACTTAAGCAGGAAGATGGAGGACGCCGGTGCCCGAGATCCGGACCTGATGACCGAAAATCTAAAAAATGATATTATGAAAACAATGCTGGAAAAGGCTTCGGGCACGTAAGTAGTAGTAGCCCTGTTATGAATATAGTTCATTCATTGATATTCTCCGCAGGTTTCTGCTCGTCGCATTAAATAGCGATGCCATCTTAGGCGAGACATCATTAGCGAGGAGAAAGCAAATGTTGCGAAAGGTAGCTACGACCGGTGTAGATCTGGACAATGTGTACGACCAAACACTACGGCGAATAAGGGAGCAGAAGGGGGACCGATCAAGACTAGGGATGGAGGTGCTAATGTGGGTATCCCATGCTGAACGGCCGCTGCGGATCAACGAACTCTGTCACGCTCTGGCTGTAGAAATGGAGGCAACGCACATTGACCTTGAGAACGTCAGACCGCTTGATACAGTGTTAGGGTCATGTTTCGGACTTGCCGTGGTTGATAAAGAGACATGGACGATCCGGCTAATCCACTACACCCTTCAAGAATACCTTTCCCGGCCGGGCGCATTACCTGATGCCCACAGAACCCTTAGCCAAACATGTTTGACTTATCTAAATTATGACCAGGTAAAGAGGCTTCCAGCCGATAATGTTTCAAACCTTGGACACATGCCATTTCTCGAATATTCATCTTTGCATTGGGGAAGGCACGCAAAAATTGAACTCTCCGACCACGCAAAATTCCTCGCACTTGATTTATTAAGCCGATATGATAACCATATAGCTTCGACCATCCTTTTTAACGAAATTCGGGGGTATCGTGCTTCCCAGACTACTCATCACCTATTTACAGGCCTGCACTGTGCATCGTACTTCGGAATTGACGAGATGGTGGCTGCCCTGATAGAGGGGCAGGGCAGTGATATTAATCAAGGAGAGTGTACGGGGGCTACACCGCTCATTTTGGCTGCTCAGGAAGGGAATCAAGGGGTTGTGAGTCTCCTGCTCGCACAAGACGGTATAAATCCCGACAAGCCAGACAACTCTGGTAGAACACCACTATCGCGGGCTTCTCGTAGCGGGCACGAGGGGGCTGTGAGACTACTACTCGCACGGGACGATGTCAATCCCGACAAGCCGGACAACGATGGTGGAACACCTCTCTGGTGGGCTTCTTTCTATGGGCATGAGGTGGTGGTGAGACTACTACTCGCACGGGACGATGTCAATCCCGATAAGCCGGGCAACTATGGTGGAACACCACTCTGGGGCGCTGCTAGTAATGGGCGTGAGGGGGTGGTGAGACTGCTACTCGAGCGGGACGATGTCAATCCCGACAAACCGGACAACTATGGTAGAACACCACTCTGGGGGGCTTCGAGATGGGGACGTGAGGAAGCGGCGAAACTACTACTCGCGCGGGGCGCTGTCAATCCCGACGGGCCGGACAACAATGGTAGAACACCACTCCGGAGCGCTTCTTCCAATGGGCATGAGGGGGTGGTGAGACTACTCCTCGCACGGGACGATGTCAATCCCGACAAGCCGGACAACGATGGTGGAACACCACTCTTGTGGGCTTCCCGCAATGGGCATGAGGGGGTGGTAAGACTACTTCTCTCACGTGACGCTATCAAACCCGACAAGCCAGACAATGATTGTTCAACACCACTCCAGGGCGCTTCTAGAAATGAGCATGAAGAGGTAGTAAGACCACCAGTCTCACGAGACAGTATCACCCCCGATGAGCCAGACAACGATCATATAACACCATTCCAATGCGCTCCTGGCAACACTCATGAGGGGGTCGTGCGATCAACAGTCACACAGGGCAATGACACTCCCGAAGAACCACCGCCGAAGACCTCTCGGATGCGCAGGTACAGGCAGGTTATAGCACAATATATTCCCCGGCTGCGTGGAAATAAGAGAAACAAGGCCCAAGAACGGCTATAGCATTTCTTTTGGGCATGTGCCAGACATATTACGATGGCATTGTATTCTTATCCACAACCCTGATTTGCCGGCGGTATACATTATACTATTAGAGCCAGTCATGGATAGAGTTTAGCACTACCGCAAATATAGAATAATGATGTATATTACCACAAACACGATAACATTTATATATCATAACTTTTAGCTTCATACCGGTTGTTGGGCACACCCTTATATACAAACCAGAACATGCTAGAAAGAACCACCTTTATAATATAAAGGCTACATACTATCCAGAGCCCTAATCTTATATATTAACTCCACTATAACGCCTGTTGGATCGCCTGGTAGAGAATCTCGTAAATGGTGAGAGACCTATATCAGCCCAACTTTACCTGATATATGATATGGGATGGGGAGCATAATCAAATGGTGAAGATGAGAGGGATGTCTCGCGGCGTCTCTACCGGGCCTTGCACGAGAACCCGGCCCATCGGGCAAATCGGAGGAGCAGGATAGGCAGGTGAGGTGCTGATAAAATACTATTGAGCAGGGGTCTTGTATTTCCCGGCATCATTTCCCATATGTCCAACACTATCGCTAACCGGAGCCATAGAAGGTCACTCGGTAATGTGGAATACTTGATGGAGCAATGGGCGACTGTTTAGACAGAGAAGAGGCAATAGTTAACTGCAGAGATTCTTGATTGGAAAACTGTATCCATCTAAATAAGAAAAATATAGCCCAGCCATGTAGTGAAATAGCACAGACCTGCCATTACCACCGCGATCGCTCAATTCCGAGAATCAAGAAAACAAAGGCCTTCCAACAAACCGTATCGGAAAAACTAAACGAACAAAAGAGAGCCCCCATTCCTTCTAACTAGAATCAGAATTCTTCGATGTCGCTCAGCATGCTTGACCTATCGGGCATGCACACAGTCTATCCCGTTATCGTTCAGAAAGAGAAAGTTCGGACATGCGCTCTGGATTGATACGCCCGCCGGGAGTAAGTTCTTTGATTCTGCTCCGCATGTTCAGCGTAGGGGCAGCCTCTCCCGATATCGTTCGACAAACCCCGGAGAAGTGGCCGGGATCGGTGGGGTACCGGAAGGATATGGGAGGGAGGGTTGGGCCCACGGAGGCCATGGAGTCTTAAGAAGTTTTCTTTGTAACGTTAGTTTTTTTCGCTTGTTAGCAAGATAAATTTTAGTTCTTCGCGGAAGGGCAAGGGGGGTATGCGTTGAAGAGAATGGACCGGTGAAGGAAGGAAGTTGAGTATTGTGGAGTGTGGGAGTGAGTTGAACAAGAAGTTTTTTCCCTCTCTAAGTTGTGTGTGTTGGCGATCTGTCTTCATAGTGTTGTTTTAATCTTGGCGTTTCGATTCATTCCGCCGTTTCGCCATTCGGCTATCCTATGGACTGGTGAGACATGCAAATTGGGGACCCTCCGTAAATCGTAGCTCTATGCTGTGGAGGCAATGTTGCAATGCAATTACGATAGAGAGTTTGCGCAAGCGGTCCTAGGTGGCAGTTAACGGAAAAGAGACCTAGGTCTCTGAATGAGTTTGCGCACCAGGTCTAGATGGCCTGGTAGCTGGAAGATGGGAATTGAGTAGGGTAATATCGCATTGCTGGGTTGCCCTCAAATTTGTTCCACACAAGTTGGGTACCAACCATACTGACTGACAGAACAGGTCATAATCTACTACTGAATGCCCAGTATGATCATCAGTAAAATATTTTAATAAAATGTAAAAAGAGTGCTATGCTGCTGCTGATTTATTGTTCTGCAGTGATTGGATTTCTTCAGGTCTGAAAAGCCCTATTTTAGATCTCTCCCGGGTCTCGCTACCCACCTGGGTATCCCAGACTTTTAGGTTAACAGAAAATAACCTGTTTTCCTGCCACCTAGGTCTCCTTGCGCAAACTCTCTAATGAAGGGGGGGGTTTGATCGAAAAATGATCGAAGGCTAGGAACGCGCTTTTCCGAATTGGGGGGTTATAAGATTGAACCCTTTCTAACAAATCGGTAAACCATGATATTCGAGGGCAGTTGGAAGCAAAGAAACAAATGGAATGATAGGAAAAGAGGGCAAAATGTAGCAGAAAAAACAAATAAACTAGCACTGGCACCCCACCCCCCGGTTTCTGAGCAATAAATACTCGCACATCTGGGTTAAAGGTAGAAATTCCCATCAGAGACAAAAGAGAGAAAATCCCACCGCAAGAAAGCCCAACCTTACAGGTTGTCCGACTAACTAGGTACAGGGCAAAATTCCCTTCCTCAATCCACAGTCCAACAATTGCTGTGTTGCCGTTCGTCGAGATCCTCGCGGTCATAGGGGGGGGGGGGGGGGGGGGAAGCCCCAGATGCCGTAAAAAATTTAAAATT
>Ga0307517_10007845_pt1 | contig 15463 bp, 12 predicted proteins | sample 23_EM_MG_FD_194515 | JGI IMG/M metagenome (GOLD analysis project Ga0307517, IMG submission 194515) | Populus trichocarpa ectomycorrhiza microbial communities from riparian zone in the Pacific Northwest, United States - 23_EM | ecosystem: Host-associated > Plants > Roots > Unclassified | place...
TTAAATAGTTGATTTGATGGTTAAGAAAGTTTATTCTCCTTTTTAATTGTTCAAATTTTAAGGCCAATATCTAGAAAATTGTATTCCTTTAAATTATTGGGTCATGGATGTATCCTAAAAATCATTCGAAGAAAAGAGTATATATATATATATATATATATGACTAGACACCTGTCACTAGGAAAGCAAATCCAACATTACTCTTAGGGTACGATTATGAGTGTAGTATGGCGTGGTTGAAATTGTATTTTATTTTAATTATAATGAGATGACATGTTTGCGGGTTTATAAAACAAATGTTGTATAATTGTACGATAAAATAGATAAGGTTAATCCTATCAGAAATTTGAGAAAAACTACAAGTGACTAGACACTTGTCACTAGGAAAGCAAATCCAACATTACAAGATAAGGTTAATGAAAGATTATTAACTTTCTTATCAGAATTTTTGTTTTGGAGCTATTTGGTCTAACAATGAAGAGTTTGTTTTGCAGGTAGAGGAGAACATTGTGATTACTAACTCTGCACCAATAACCACTAATATTCCGTACCCACTAACTATACAAAATGAAATATTTCAATATTAGGAATAGATATCATATATATATGGGTTATGTTTAGCTTATAAGCAATGATTGGTTACATAATCCTGCAGTGTGTTGCATAAGGAACAAACTTGAGAAATTGTTACGTATTTATTATCAATTGTATGGTGAGTACTTGCTTGCTTATGATCAGTAGACAATATATGTTTTTGTTTGATTACATAATAATATGGTTTTCTATTGATTGTTGTGTTCGCATTTTACTTTCTCCTTTCCTATTACGAATTTATCAAGTACAATTTATTCTCCACATACAATATATTAATTATGTCTAGAACTCGTTCACAAATATTTATATATTTTAATATTATTAATCAATATATATGTTGTAGATTCTAACCTTCTCTTAAGTTATCTACTATCCAAAGAATCATATAGATATATAGCTCAATTTTCTATATTTTGTATATTTCACCTTTACCACAAGTTGATTGAAGAATTTAAAGGTATTTGAGAGTGTGGGAAAAATTACAGTTCAAAATACTTTTTGCTCGGAAATGCATTAAAATAATATTTTTTTTATTTTTTAAAAAATATTTTTAATATCAACATATTAAAAAAATTTAAAAATATTAAAAAAATAATTAAAAATAAAAACAATTTAAAATTTTAAAAATATAATTTTAGTCACGTTTCCACATTTAAAGATAAAGTAGTGGCAGTCTTGCTCTCTCTTTTATGTGCTGGCTTTGTCATGGATCCGTGATGGATGTTTTACATGCATTGCATACTCTCTTTTTTCCATGTTGTCATGAATCACTTGCCTTTTACTCTACTTATCGACCATAGATATATAGGCCTAGTTAATGTCAACTATTCAAAAGCTCCTATGCTTGCTTGAACTTTGTGGAGATATATTTGAAAAAAAAAAAGATTTGTAAAGACAAAGACTAGAGTTAAGATCGACTTGTTTATGTCCATCCTAGATTTTTTTTTCTAATAAATCAACATGTTGTTTTATGGTAAAAACAAACCATTTGGTGTATAAGTTGCTTCAATAATTAAAAGAAATAGTTTTAGTTTCCCAAATCACACGTAGAAAATTCACCAATTAAATTATATATTAGGGATTAAACTCTTCTAGGATTGTTTCATATGACTAAAATATTATCAATGATAAATCAAAATATATATTTTGTAGCCATTTTAATTCCATAAAGAAAATATTAGAGTTTGCTTTCATGAGGTGGATGAGAACTATCATCATAAATTGATGAATGATTCATGTGTACTGCATCTAAAAGAATAAAAATAATATTAAGAAAGGCATTATTTAAATCAAATTGTATAATTTTCCACCATTAACACACTATAATGTCCAATATCGCTTAAACAATAATATATTATTTTGTAATGTACTTTTAATTTAATTGTTGAATCAGGTTATCATTTATCTAAAAGTTGTTAAAGTCATTATTTTCTATAAAATTAAGATTTTGTTACAAGCAGACATTGGAAAGGCCTTATAATAAGGTTTAAAATTTGTTAATTAAGAATATGCGAATTGGACTTTTATTTATACAAGACTTGAGTTTTGTATTTTATTTTACCCATATTCTTAATTTAATTAGTTATTTAAGTTTAATTTTCAGCTCATGGTTAATTATGATTTATTTTTATTTAAGTCAAACATATAAATACCTTTTATATCAGGATGTGAAAAACATATTATTTTTTAATAAAAATTATGTAAGCATTCTTGCTTTTTGTTTTTCGTTGAACTTTTCAGAACTTATAAATGAGATTATCGTTATGGCTTCATAACCATATACCTTTGATTTTTTATTAAAGTTAATAGGTAAGTATTTCAATTTTTTATTATGGATTAAATGGTTTTGTCCACTGGGTTCGCATTAGTTGGTGTCAAAGTTTGACTCTAAAATCAATTTTTTTTATTTTTAAATTCTATTTTGATCTTGTTTTTACTTATTCCTTGCATCAAAATCGCACATATAAAGTTTAGATTCATCTTGTGCGCATATTCAAGATAGTTAGTGCAAATTCATCTTTTTCTTGAATTAGATTTTCTTTACTTTTCCAATTTATGATCTAATTAAAAAAACAAATTATCTACTAGATTGTGATCCGTCAAATTTTTTTTAAAAATCAAATTAAAAGTCCATATAAAATTCAGATTTGTTATGTTATTCCATATTGAATATGAGTTTCTTGAGTCAATTCCATATCGAACTAAGATTTGTTGAGTTATTCCTAAATTCCTTTTCATTTTTTGTTTGTCTTTGCTGTTTTGAATTTGGTGGTTTGAACTCTATGATCTGATTTATTTTGTTTAGTTCACTAAAGAATCGAAAAGAGGAGTTAAGACTAGCAAAAGGCAAGAGGGTGTGAGAACAACATCGATAAATGCCAAGTTAGGAATGAAACACGAGTGACATGACATATCTATAGGTGTAAACACGTAAAGGAGTGTGTGAGGTCTATTACTAACATTATTTTTTTAGATTTTAAAATGTTTTTTACAAAGGTGAATCATCACCCCAATAAGGAGAAGAAAAACACTTTCTTTGTGTTATAGGCAATGCAACGGTAGTTTGAGCATATAAATGTGTTGTTTGATAATACAAGGGATTAGATAGATATACAAGATATTATGATTGCTAATTTGCAAGATAGAAAATCCTAAATGGTCCCTAACACCAAAAGGCAAGAGAGACATACTCTTACACCTATAGATGTGTTTGATGTTGAGAATGAGGATGAAGACGCGAATGAATTTGATCAAGCATCATTCAACAATAATGAGAGGTTTTAGTCGAACCATTTGAAAGACAGAGAGTTTAGAAAAGATTTTAGAGATTATGATGGTATAGATAGAAACCTTAGGATTATTAAAATAAAGACTCATTACCCATAGAGATTCTTCTGGTTTAATTCTCAAACAATTCTTTCTAATGAAAGACTTATCCAAAAACTTACCTAAAGTAAGAGAAGAAAGTATAGTTGATCTTTGATTGCCATAACTATTTTGAGGATAAAAAAGTTAAGTTATTTGTGATGGAGTTTATTAATTATGAAGTTATTTGATGGAATTATCTTGTGTTAAATAGAAAGAGAAATCATAAAGGGTCTATTGAGACTTGGGATGAAATGAATGTTGTTATAAGAAAAAAAATTGTCCTTAGCCATTACTATAAGGAGTTATATCATAAGTTTCAAAGCCTTATCAAGGTTTTAAGAGCATGAAGGATTACAATAAAAAAAAAATGGTAGCTATGATTCAGTAAAATATAGAAAAAAGATGGATAAGGTAATTACCATAACAAGATTTTTGAATGGTTTGAACCAAGAGATAACAAATGTCATGGAATTACAACATTATATAGAATTAGAAGACATGATACATATGGCTATGAATGCAGAATGATAACTCAAGAGGAAGGGAAATTCAAAGTTAAGCTAAATTCTGGTTTGTTTTCATCATAGAGTCTATATTAAAAGAAAGATGATAGGACTACCCAAAAGAGTAACTCTAAAACACCGAAGGGCAAGAAAAATGTCTCCACTAATATTAGATGTAACTCTGATCACCAACCACCTCATAATCATGATATAAAATATTTTTGATGTTTTAGGATAGGATAAATAGCTTCTTAATATCTAAAAAAAAAAAGTTATGATTATGCATGATAACGAGGAAATGAAAACTTAATGTGATAATGACGATGATCAAATGCCGCTATTTGAAGGATGTTTGTAATGATTGAGTAGAGTATCTAGTTAAGGGTGAGTTGTTTTTTGTTAGGCATTCATTGAGTGCTCAAATCAAGGAGAATGAGTTAGAGAAGTAAAAGAAAAACATATTTCATACAAGGATGCCACATCAATAACATTGTATATAGCATGATTATTAATATGGGAAGTTGTGCCAATATAGCTAGCACTACTTTAGTTGAAAATTAAATCTTCCTAATTCAAAACACCATAGGCCATATAAGTTATGTCATAACCTAATTTTTTACCCTCATTTTAAAAATATTTTTCTAAAATCCAAAGATAGCAAAACAATTCAAAAAATATGTTTTTGATACATTTCGACCATTTGCACACCTTATTTAAAATTTAAAATTATTTTTCTCTTGTTGACATCATTAAAAAAATCATATTCAATGAAATATGTTTTTGATACATTCAAGTCCATTATGTATTTCTTAATTACTTTTCTTATTAAGTCAACGTTAATGTTATTTAAAAAAAAACAAAATACAAAGAAAATGTGAAAATCAAAAATCAAAATAGAGCAAAATGAAAAAAGGGCTAAAGTGCAGAATAAAAAAAAATAAGGGAGCAAAAAGAAATTGAGTTATTGTGGACCATATAAATAAAAAAAAGATAACAAATTTTATGGGCTATAAATAAATAAGTGAATTATAGAGAAAGGGGTTGACCACAAAAAACTCAATATTCATCATCTCTTCCAACAAAGCCCTAGCCACCATAATATTTTTATGAGAATGGAGCTAAAATATGAAGAAATAAACCCTAGAAAAACATTATTCATTTTTTCCTTCCTTTTTCCCACAAAAAATCCAATATTGTTTTTCTCTCTCTAAACCTGAAATTTCTTGCTTTGATTTCTCTTACCTTCAACCTTTATTTTTTATAAGACCATCACTGTAACTCAAATCCCTTAATTAATTGAAACCAATAGCTAATGCATCATCTTCAATAAAAGAGAGAAAGAGAACAACGTTAAAAACTTCTCTTTTTAATTTCTCCCTCATTTGACCTCCAAACCAGCGAGTTCATCATTATTCGTTTTCCTATTAAAAAGTATTACACGACCATATAAGCCTCGTAATCTTATAATCTCAATTTGAATAGATCTAAAAGTTTTTTAAAAAAAGGACTTTCGTGGCTTTCCATTATCAAATCTCCCCCACCAGCAGATGGTGGCCTACAACGCCATCACATGAAGGAGGATGGCCTAGCGCATCCTACAGAGCCATCCATGTCCTAGTCAAATATTGGTGGCATGTGAAACAACGCGTTAACCATGACAGCTCCTCTAGGGGTGTTTTAGCCACACGCCGCCATTGATTTTCTTCTTTCCATCATGTTTTCACCACTGTTTCAGCTTCTTCTAGTCATCCTTGATCACTCTAAAAGTCTATTTCAAACCTAAACATCTATTGAATAAATATTTTGTCTATTCGATGATTTTGATGTGTTTTTTTATAAGGTTTTGATTAGGCACTAATCATTGAATGAATATTTATGTTAGAATGAATTTAATCTTGCATTTTGAGATTATTGTTGATTTTAATGTATTGTGATGAGGTTTTAAGATTGAATAATATTTATGAAATTGATATTTGTGTTTGAATGCATTTGAATGGATCCTTTAATTTTTAATCATGATCTTTTTTATGTTCATGGGCATTTAATCATCATCCTTAACATCACAATATTTGTTTTTTTGACGTATGAACATTGATTCAATAATATATATTGACATGGTCTTTTGCTTTAAATAATATAAAATCAATGTTAATTCATACATGCATCCTTGTTGGGGTTTATAACTTTTTAAGAAGTCTCATTAAGGTATTAAAAGGCTTATTAGACCGACATTCCAAGCCTTTTGAAACCCATCTTTGTTTTCATAAAAATTGTGTCAAGAAAAAAACAATTGTTTTGTTATTTACTCTTAGTATTTAAGGTTGTCTTAGATATTAAAAGAAGTATTGCATCATCTTTATTTTTTAAACAACAAAACTTTCAGTTTAATATTCATCAGTGACAAAAATTGAGAGTATTAAATTTTCAGTCTAGTATTCACCGATAATGAAATCATGAGTATTAAAAAACTTTTGAGTATAATATTCATCAATCACATTTGAGTATGAATTGGGACTATTAAGTTTTTATTTAATAAATATTGCGAATGAACTCAAGTGCTATATAGGATAAGTGAACTTCATTGAGGAACCTTCCATGAACCTTTTCTAGGATTTGGGTTGGGTTCCATGAGCTCAATATAAGCTCATGGATCATTCATTAATATGACTTGATTGAAAATTAGTCATAGGTTATGATTTGAAGTTAATAACTAAGAGTGGAAAAAATAAACTAGACTTTAGAATGACTATGAATAAACCAACCAAATAGGGTTTAATTAAAAGCAATAGACTCGTTATCTCCAGTAGATTCGACTTAACAAACTATTAGGAATAAAAGATAAGATTAGCAATGCAACTTATCTTAGATATGACGTTTTAGGGTGATATTATCTTTTCTTAAGTATAACCAAACTCTTACAATAAACTCTTATAATAAATATACATTGACTTGTTAGGTTTTTGTAGTGACTATAATACTAATTGGTGACTTTTTTTTTTTTTACTCCATTCTCAAACAAGTTTTTGTTTTTATATGCTTACTCGTGATATAAAGTGTGACAAGATGAAATGGTTGAATGAGTAAGGGGAAAAAAAGATTATCAAACAATTGCGACAAAATGGAAAAATCTAGTATATTTTTTCTCTTAACTTGCACTGATTTTGTCTGGACTTTCGTCTCCAAATAGCTTCCATATATTTACTGACTTCCCAATGCTATGCTATCAGATTACTCAATTTAGTCCTCTCGGCTATAGATAGTTGTTTAAACTCCCCTTCCTCTTCTAAATGATTCCATCTCTGAAATTTATTTGCCAAATAACTAAGTTTCCTGACCAGGTTGAAATTGCTAGGACGCTTTGAGTAGCATTGACCCAACAATTGATGAAGCGGAAAGGTCTCCAACCCCAATTCTGAGCTGATGATCCTAGAACTAACTGGCAATGATCAGATAAAACCTCTAGGGTGGCAAGTTAAGAACATGGAGGGGAATTGAAGATGACATTTCAGAGATGCAAAGGCTCGATCAATACAACTCATAGATCTTCCATGAAACCAAGTATAGCCTTAGAGTCATTCAAATTAAGATATCCACTTCTTCTTTTACAAGCACGTAAAGTTTCATTGAAATCTCCTAACATGGGTACATCAAAAGAAGACTTTAAGATTGTAAGTTCATCCCATAGAGTACTCTTTTCAGTGACTGTGTTTGCAGCGTAAACCCTAACTATTTCACAATGAAACATTATTGTAGCATAAGAACCAAAAAGAAGTATTCATTGTCCACCAAAAAGGCAAATGTGGTTTAATGAGTCAACTAATGGTTATCTAGGGAATACCAATATCGACAGAGGGAAAGTTGAAAGTTGAAACTACAGAAGAGGAATTGAATGAGCATCTGTCTGTCTGGGGTCTGACAGGACCCCTTCAGTTTCCTTTCACATGCAAATGCCATCTTGCTCTAAGAATACCTCTCTGATTTTTAAGACATAACTAGTATTATTATTACCTTACTAGCTAGCTCAGCCCTTTTTTTTTATTTTAAGGAGTTGACTTTTGTTGCACAGTAAATCCTTGTCTGAGTGATATTGGGAAGGAATTCCTTTTCTTCTCAACCCCAAGAGGATCTTGTATACAATTCCAAGGAGTAGATAAAGTTCCCAACCATTTCCACCCATCGATTATAAACTGACTTTATTTCTTTTTTTTCCCTTTTACAAGAATTAAAATGACTTGGACCTTCTGATTCTTTTATCCGTGTGTATTCGAGGTGTTACCAAAATGAAACATGATTGCCTTCGATCAAGACTTGCCTGCAACTTTTTGCTTAGTTTACTAATGCTAGCTTTCTTCGCCCATCAAGTTGTGAAATCTCCAAAATCAGGTTTTTGATAGCTTACCGGTTCAAATGGCTCGGTTTGGACCAAAAGATCCAATCAAGCCGAATTGTTTTTTAAAATTCTGAATTGAATAACTGAACCAAAGTGGTAAGATTGGAATTCGATTTTATATTTTTAAAATCAAATAACTTCAGTTTAATTCGTATACTTTTTAGTTAGTTGGATTGTTTTTTCATAGGCTTTGATTTAATAAACCTTTAGTTTATAATGTGTTTTTTCATTTTGGTTTTTTTTTTTTTTTTAAACTTAAACCGAATTGTGCTAAGTGAATTTTTTTAAAAATTTTCAAATTGAAATTATCCGGAAAAAAACTTGAAAAACCATTAGTTAATTTCGGATCTATTTTTATCAATATTTTGGATAATTCGGTTAATTTTCCCACCCTATAGATAGCTTACTATAGAATCATCAAGCAAATGTGGATTATAAAAATAATTAAAGGGTTTGTCTAGCTATTGAGTGTCCAAAATCTACTTGTTAAGGATTATTGTGAACTTAAAATATATATCATGGAGCTACATGCATTAATGTTCTTCGTGTTTCAAGAAATTTCGAGTTCGAATATCTTTTTATAATAATAAAAAAAGTATATGACATTATAATTAAGGTACATCAAATTAAGTGTAGAATGCAAAGTTAAAACTATAAATAAATTAATTATTGCGCAGTTAGTAGACATGGGGACCATAATCAATTATCGGTCTCTGGTAATTTGCATGCCTCAATTAAATCCTGCAGAGCCGCTTGAGTTGTCAGATTCGAGCTTCCATTTGAGTACTTGAAAGCAAACCAAATTATATAGTATCCAAAAAAACCTTGCTTAATGCAATATAATCAGTATTGTTCGACATTAATGCCTAAATTGGAAAGTGGGAGCTTCAAAGCTGATGTATGAAAGCAAAGGGGGGCATAAGATTGTTAGTTCCAAAGGTATGATTTTAGTACTTATAACATTTCTTTTTTTATTAGGGAGTATAAATGTGTTAAAGAGTCATTTCAACCCAATAGTTTAAGCTGTTAGGTGAGGTCTTAAGATATGATTTATATTATTTTTTAAAATATCCTTTCAGATGAAAGCTCTTTGAGCTTGAAACTTGCATAAATTCACATTATCTTGTGCTTAATTTTTATTAAATAAATAGAAATGGTGAGACTTGAACTCGTAACTGATTGATCATCAAGACTCTGATATTATAAAAAAAATCATCTTAACTTAATAATTTAGACTGTTAGATCTTAAAATATAATTTATATTATTTTCTAATCTTAAAATATAATTTATATTATTTTCTAATAAAATGCTCGCTGCAACATTTTTGTTTGGGAAGAAATTATCACCTACTGTACTAATGCATGGACAAAAACGCATTTATTCCGAAAGCTTCGAGTCATGAAACTTTCATGATATTTGTATAATGAGATTTCAAGGCCTTCCTTCAATAACATGAGTGGTTGGCTTGGTTGTTTAGGGGGGCAGCATGCTCTTTCTTTGTTAATGGCTTAATGCCACCCCTATTAGCATTGTTTTCCCCAGATATTGCCACCCTTGTCGTTTTAGGTTAAGAAGATACAATTCGAATTCCAAGGAAAAACAAGATTTGGAGTTTACATTGGTGATATTTGAATCAATAAATTTGAAGGTTTTTTTCCAAGTTTCTTTTTTTCAGAAGGGAAAAAGAAGGGACCAAGATGCACAAGTGTGAAAATGCCTGCATGTATTTGGGGGCCATGCACATACCAGAGAGTAATTAGTAATTACTGCAATGGAGAAAACAGATGACTACATTTACTAGTTCTGAACTACCCACCTTACATCCTGTATTAAAGCTCCTTTCACGATTACAAAGATCTCAACTCTTACTTTACAACTCTTCAATTATCACTACTACTGTCTTACTTCCTCTCTTCAGCTCAAGATGGCTACCTTCAAGCTGCCTTGCATGCTGGTGATTTTCTTGGTGCTGGGTGTAGGTTTAGGCCAAAATGTGGATCCGTTTGGATCACAAGTAGGAAGGAGAAGGGAGATGGTGCCTGCTATGTTTATATTTGGAGACTCACTCATTGACAATGGCAATAACAATAACCTTCCTTCTTTTGCCAAGGCCAACTATTTCCCTTATGGTATTGACTTCAATGGTGGTCCTACTGGTCGTTTCTCCAATGGTTACACCATGGTTGATGAAATTGGTAAACCTCTCACTGCCCTCTTCTTTGGCTTTCCTTGCTTTTATGTTAAGCTTTCATGTAGTATTTGAGTTCAGGATGCCATGCAGACATAAAATATATTTTTCTTCATGGCCATTGTTTCCTTTCTTTCATCTTCTTTGATAGTCAGACGAAAAATTGTTTATAGGAGACAGACCTCTATATTTTTTGTACTTAAATTAAACCACTTGGAATATGGAGACAGTAGTTTGATGTTTAACACATTCTTTTCCATATTATTAGGGTCGGTTTTTACACCTTTCATTTACTTTTTTCTTTGGTTTCTTGAAAGGAAAAGTCATTTTTTTCTTTCTCCAAATGATAATTACAAATATTGCAATGCAGCATGCTCTATGAAGTTGGCTAAGCACACACATTTGTGATTGTTAATACAAGGCATTTGAACAACAGTATGATGACACCATAATGCAGTCCTGTTTTGATCTCCTGTTTATGATTACCAAATTTTGCTTTTGTCCATTTTCTTCCGCAGCTGAACAACTAGGACTTCCTCTGATTCCTGCTTACTCTGAGGCATCAGGAGATCAAGTGCTTAATGGTATCAACTATGCCTCTGCAGCTGCCGGAATCCTTGATGTCACAGGCAGAAACTTTGTAAGCATATCCATTCATACATACAGAATTAAGTAGTATGCATCATCACACATATTAATGAAGCCTTAAAGATATGCAAGCATGGTTGCTGAATCATTTTTCGAGGGGGTCATTTGATACCAATTTTATGTTTTTCAAACCTATTGGATTTCTTTACATGGTTTATTATACTTGGACCATTGATCTAGTTATTCTGGCACCTTCTTGTGTATTTACAGTTTCTGTATTGAATGCAATATAATTCTACGTTGCCTACGAACCAAGCAATTTACAGTGTCTGTGGCAGACATTAAATGACCCTTTCGTATTCACAGGAATAGAATATAATCAAGTAGATGTTTGGTTGGCCATCACACATGACCAAATTAAACTTGCATACTGGTATTGATATAACATGGACTAATTTTTTTGGATGTATTATTGTTTTGATCAGGTTGGTCGCATACCATTTGATGAACAGATAAGGAATTTTCAGAACACGCTCGATCAGATTACAGATACACTTGGAGCAGATGATGTAGCTAGGCAAGTTGGACGGAGCTTATTTTTTGTAGGGATGGGCAGCAATGACTACCTTAATAACTATCTCATGCCTAACTATCCAACGAGGAATCGGTATAATGGCAGACAATTTGCAGATCTCTTGACTCAAGAATATAGCCGGCAACTAACTAAACTTTACAATCTTGGAGCACGTAAATTTGTTATTGCAGGGTTAGGAGTGATGGGGTGTATTCCTAGCATCTTGGCCCAGAGCCCTGCAGGAAACTGCTCTGATTCAGTTAACAAGCTAGTTCAACCTTTCAATGAAAATGTGAAGGCTATGCTCAAAAACTTCAATGCCAATCAGTTGCCAGGAGCAAAATTCATTTTTATTGATGTTGCTCATATGTTCCGAGAAATCCTCACCAACTCCCCAGCATATGGTATGTGCCTCTTGGCTCTAATAAATTGTGTGTATTGTATCTTGAGTAGTTTTTTTTTTTATTTTAATTTTCGCTGATATTTCTTTGTAGGATTTAGTGTTATAAACCGTGGATGCTGCGGCATTGGGAGAAATAGAGGTCAAATTACATGTCTTCCATTCCAAACACCTTGTCCTAACAGAGAACAGTATGTGTTCTGGGATGCATTCCACCCAACAGAAGCTGTGAATGTTTTGATGGGAAGAAAGGCCTTCAATGGGGACTTGAGCAAGGTCTATCCTATGAACATAGAGCAGCTTGCCAATCTTGAAATGGAATCCAATTAACAGGAATCCTTGTTTCATTCATGCCATCATAATTTTTATTTCATCACTGATCTATGAGAGTCGTTGTTTATTTTGTATTTAAAAGCAAGGAACTGTTGTGCATGTGCATGTTCTAATTGCTACCATTAATGCAACTACTTTGATTTGGTTTTGTTCCCTATCCCTTTCAAAAAAAAAAAACAAAAAAAACCTCTCTATCTTGGATACATTGCTCTTTTGGTGTGATTGTCTATGTTTCGGAATAAGTGAGAAAGAAAGCAGAACGAACAGGCTGCCCCGCAGTCTAGTTCTTGATACTGAGCAGTAATTAATGCAGTTGAAATAATTTCAACAGAAATGTTGCCTTTTTTAATTTTTCTGTCTACAAATATGTTTGCAGTAGTTTCACCAGTGCATTGTGTATGGTGAGTCTTAAATTCTAAAATCAATATCTTCAACCAAAATGTGCAAGCATTGTAAGCTGATCACTGGTATTGCTATGTGCTCTGACACGCAGTGGAACTATGCTCCCTCGAGCTCAAAACTGGTGCCCCACCCCAAATCTTATCCTGGCCCTAGACGTCTAACTTCCAACTGCGGTGACTAATTGCAGCAAGTGTTCACTACAAGACATCTTGTATTTGATCAATCAAATAGGAACCTAGCTAACACACTGACTCCTTTTCCCGTGTCCAAAATAAGAGGCCTAGCTGTTTTTCATTTTGTTTTTCCTTGCACATTTAAAAACTTTTCTCTGCTACAATGAGACTTGAACTTCTAGAGACGCATTAGTTTTGGCGATTCTTGGGGACCATGTTTGGAGACTTTGTTTCAAGGAAACTCAGCCTTGAAAGGAAAGATACTTGCCTTGGATTCCGAAAACGTGTTTCCGTTGCTATAATGAAGCAGTAGGAAATTTTCAATTGCTTTTATTATCTCAATCTCACCACATTTATTACAGAAGGAATGGAAGGTGGTAGCACTGAATTGGTGTTAAGAAACAAGGAAACAATTACACCATCTTCCACACATTAACATTAAGCATTAACTCAATAGCTTCGAACAAGATACTAAAAACCAACCAAACATATGTAGTGCTATTACAGGAAGACGGGCATTAAGAGTTGAATTTGATCCCTCTCTCATAGCATTGTCAATTGTTGTATACTCATTGGATAAGTGTAAGTCTGTGAATTATATGTTACTTTAGCGAGTAAGATGTTTGCCACTTCTGTCGGGTGAAAGGCATCCCAGTATAAGTATTTACTGCGATCCTGGCATATCTGTTGAAGAGGAAGACATGTTATCTGCCCATTGTTCTTCCCCACTCCACAACATCCCTTGTCTATTACTTCAAATCCTGTATATCATTCTCACAATTCAAAACATGCATACTTGTAGGATAATTGAGCAGGATTTTGAGGTTTCTATGACAAATTAACGTGCAAGTAATAATTACCAAAGGAGGTTCCATTGAGAGACAGATCATTAGAGCTTTTATACGAATCGAGGTAAACAAACTTGGCTCCAGGCAATCGGCCATTGTTGAAATTTTGAACTAGCTTGAGGAGCCCTGAGTTGAATAAAGAAATAGCATTGTTGATTTTCTCATTGCAGCGGCTGTTGGTACCATTATACCTGGCGAGCTCATATGGAATGCAGCCAATTTGGCCAATTGCAGTTACAATCACCTTCCGAGCTCCCAAGGCATATAGTTGCTGAGATTCGAAGGAGAACATGTTCATTCTCTCGGAGAAAAATATTTTGAAAAAAAATTTTGATAATCTATCTACTTACGGTCAACTGACGAGTGTAATCCTGAAGAAGTACAGCCGCAAAAGCATTTGAAGTGAAATCATGGCTAGTTGAGTAGAAGTCGGACATGAAATAGTTGTTGAGATAATCATTACTTCCCATCCCAGAATAGAAGATGCATTTGCTTAAATAGCTAGTGAGTGCATTGTTATCTCCTCTGAAATATCTCCTCATTTGTTCCACTGTCATGCCAAAGTTGGCTACTTGCTGGTTCATTGAGGTGTGACCCCCCTATCAAAAAACATGCACATAAGGTTACTGAGCTCTTTTTATTCAATCTTATTTACTAATCATATTGTCAAATTATGCTGCATCTTGCATATGCATCAAGAGATTAATGGTAAGAATGTGGCCAAGTACCAGATTGTTTCCAGTTTCATCTCTGATGCCAGCCGCTCCAGATGCATAATTCACTCCCCTTAATAGCGCTGGGCCCCTGGTTCTCGCATAGGGTGGGATGTAATTTCGAAACCCAAAAAGTTGAGCTGCAAAAATACATGCAATATAGTTAAGTTAGATATATATACATTTTCACGCTGTGGGCATAATATAGCAACCTCCATGGTTGTTATTCTTTTCTAAAATTCCAAGTGCATATCATAAAACGAAACTTACCCAAGGCATCGACATATGTTCGACCATTGGTAAATCGACCAGTGACACCCTGCGGAAAATCAATGCCATAAGGCCTGTAATTGGCCCTAGAAAGTGTAAGCAACCTGTTGTTGTTTCCATTATCTACCAATGAGTCCCCAAAAATGAAAAAGCAAGGTACTTGGCCTTGCTGTGGCTGTGCACAAGCTCGAGTGGCTAACAACACTAATATTAAAGTGACTGACAAAACCAAATCTGTACTGAAACTCCTCATGTTTCCCCTTATGCTTGATTATGATATGAAGGTACGTATCCTCATGGTGATGGTGCTCAATTTATAGTCCACCAAGATGGGTTCGGATTCGAATTCGCCTATTATTGGAATCACAGGTGCTGTTGCTTTAAGCTATTCGACATAGCATATATCATATGAGATAAAAACGATCATCCAAAAGCAATTGGAAGAACTTTTAGTTGTAGTCATGTGTTAATTGTTAAAGTATGAACCAATGAGAAGTTGCGGTGATAGGGGAGATGAATCTCGTGATCTATCAAGGCTACAACATACTTGCAACTGTCAACTACATTGTTATATAGGTGTAAGCAGTCAAGTAGAATTAAAAACATACATGGATGTGT
>Ga0307517_10007846_pt1 | contig 15463 bp, 17 predicted proteins | sample 23_EM_MG_FD_194515 | JGI IMG/M metagenome (GOLD analysis project Ga0307517, IMG submission 194515) | Populus trichocarpa ectomycorrhiza microbial communities from riparian zone in the Pacific Northwest, United States - 23_EM | ecosystem: Host-associated > Plants > Roots > Unclassified | place...
GTCTATTCCCATGCACTACACCCTGCTTCAGAGGCTACTGCCGCACTGGAGCTTGTATCCAAACCTTACGGTGGCGACGCGCCAGACGCCGTATTTACGTGTGCTGGCAGTTCAAAGCCGATGTTTTTCGTGGAGATGGACGACCAGGACCTGGTGGATGGTATGGTGAACGCATATTGGCTCCAGGCATGGACGGCATGGGTGCGTGATTCTCTTACCCTTGCTTGGCGTAATACTAACGGAAATTAGGCTGCGTCGAAGAAGATGGTGAAACAGAACAAGAAAGGTGCAAAGATTGTCTTGGTGTCATCAACGTTGGGATACATGTCTTTCTTGGGCTGGGCATCTTATTCTCCCGGGAAGCATGCTCTCCGAGGTACATCATCTCTTGTTGAACGTATATCATTTTTGAGGATATATTTGCAGGTCTCGCGGATACCTTGCACTCGGAGCTGCTCCTTTACAATATTGACGTGCACATTTACTTCCCTGCGACCATGTACACCCCTGGGTTTGACGAGGAAAACAAGACAAAGCCGGAGATCGTGCGGAAAATCGAGAGCGCGGATGAAGGGGTTACCCCAGATCAAGCTGCTCAAGCGTTGTATAAAGGTGCGCCTTCTGTCCGGGCATCTGGGTAATATGCTGACGACGCGTAGGAGTCGAGAGCGGACACGCCCATATTACTGGAGACATCATAACCAGCCTGTTCAGCGCGTCGACGCGTGGGGCAACCTATCGACAAAATTGGCTGTTGGAAGGTTTATTCGATATGGTTGCCTTTGTGCGTATCCTTGCCTGTTTTAAATGCGATTTCGGTTATTGATGGGCTCTTTTTCAGATCGCAATCCCAATTTGGCGTTCTTCGGTGGATAAACAGGTTGTCGCCCATCGGGAGGAACACCAACAATATCTCGAGAAAAAGGGTTTCTTCTCATAATACTCGTTACTTCCTTTCGCACATCTATTAATATTTATTACCCCCCTACACGGCGGACGCAGGTTCTGGCCTTATCTTATGCGCCTCCCGAGACGGGAGCTTTTAATGCGGATATCTTTCATCCCACTGGGTCGCACTAGGCCGCGCGACGGTCCACGACAATGGTTACTTGCAAGTTCAAATTGAGGCCTCCAGCCTGCACAGAAAAATCGTGCATATATCATATAGAGTGATCATTTTGCGAGTACATATCTCTAGGATGATGGTGGTGGGATCTTGTCAAATCATTTAATGGGAAAAGTGTCAGGCGCTGCGATCTGGGCCTGGTGTAGATTTGTGGTCTTCAATGGAGTAAATTCCAAAAATAGGCACCTTTTTATCAATGACGTTTTGTTAGCCACTCCGCTGCTAAAAGGTCCCTCCTTTTCTCCGCCCTCCCACCTACGGTCGTCTTCGTCCACGATGATCCCTACCATAGATCCCAAGACCATTGGGAAACCAGTACGTCCAAGGCGCCATGTCCGTAGCTTGACTGGTAAGGACTAAATAACCCATATGCTTGAACGCGATGCTGACGATCTTGATATAACCAGGATACCTGCCAGAAAAAGACGCATCGGGGAAGGAAAAATGGCCTCTGGGCAACGAGAAAGTCTGGAAAGCAGGAATCAGGACAGTTGATAAGGGTTTGTAGAACTATTTTCCTCCGATTTCGATCTGGATACTAACACAAGCTTGAAGATGTTAGTGATATCACCAAATCCTTTGTGAATCATGTCCATACATCGTTGGCCCGACAACCTTACAACCTTGGTGCGATTTAAGCGCTTTTTCTTACCCCACACTCGTGTTCATCCGATCTTAAGATGGTTTTGGGGCCTATCAAGCTGCAGCTCTTTCAGTTCGAGACGATCTTTTGGTACGTCCGGAGGCTTAATGTATTGACTTGTACATTGATATACGTTACTATTAGATAAACTGGAACCATACGCAAAACACGTATACTCGTACAGCTCCGAAGCGGGCATACTATCTCTCGTTGGAATTTTTGATGGGCCGAACCCTTGACAACGCAGTAAGCCTTTTCTCCGTCCATTTAATACTACTTTCTAACCCCTCGACAAGCTCTTGAACCTTGGATTAAAAGACAAGTTCAAAGAAAGCGTGGAGCTCCTCGGATTCAACTTCGAGGACACCTTGGAGAAGGAACGCGACGCAGCTTTGGGAAATGGTGGTCTTGGCCGCCTTGCTGCGTGTTATCTCGATTCTTGTGCATCGCAAGAGTTGCCAGTCTGGGGTTACGGCCTCAGATACGAATACGGTATTTTCCAGCAGCTCATCTCGCCCGAAGGCGATCAACTGGAGGTGAGTTTTAGATTTGATTATTCAAGCGCATTCCAACATTCTTTCCAGGCTCCGGACCCCTGGCTCGCCCACCAGAACCCCTGGGAACTTCCTAGGATTGATGTTGTTTATGACGTCAGGTTCTACGGCCACGCCGAAAGGCTCGAAGATGGAACTGGCCGCGCCCTCTGGCATGGTGGCCAAGAAGTGTTGGCCATGGCATACGATGTCATGATTCCGGGTTATGGAACCCAGAGTACCAACAACTTGAGGCTCTGGGAAAGCAAGCCCAAAAGAGGATTCGATTTGAACTCTTTCAATGGTGCGTGGTTTATCGATTATCCCCAAAAATTGTAGACCGACGAGAGTACTGTCTAGCTGGAAATTACGAAGGTGCTGTTGCATCCTCCAATAGCGCCCAATCTATCACTTCTGTCCTCTATCCAAATGATAATACGTAAGTCGGAGTTATCTTCGCTATTCTTGTTTATATCTAATCTACCTGTCCCAGGTCATGTAAGTTGATTTCAACTTGGTTCGGTCAATTGATGACTGACCCAAGAATCTATAGTTGGGAAGGAGTTGCGATTGAAGCAGCAATAGTAAAGCTGTTCACTTTTGACGATTGTCTATAGCTACAACTGATCATTGTGCCTTTAGTTTCTGGACTGCTGCCAGTCTCGCGGACATCCTCCGTCGGTTTAAGAACCTCGATAAAAACATTCAAGAGCTTCCGGACTGTGAGTTACTCTTAGAACATAATTTTCTGATTTCTAATTACACGGCGCGTATCAGACGTTGCAATCCAACTCAACGACGTAAGTCCGACCCATTGATAAACTTAAATTATTCCTATCTAATCCTTATTAGACCCATCCAACCCTCGCTATCCCCGAATTGATGCGTATCCTAATTGACGACGAGGACCTCCGATGGGACAAAGCCTGGGGAATTGTGACCAATGTTTTCTTCTACACCAATCACACTGTGCTTCCCGTATGTTTCATGTTTATTTTACTGGAATAAGACGCCAACTGTTTCTTCTAGGAGGCTCTTGAAAAATGGGCCGTTCCTTTGATGGAGTCTGTTCTTCCAAGGTTCGTTTCGGGTTTCATTGGTGGTGAATCCGGTTGACCGTTCATGAATAGACACATGCAAATCATCTATGATATCGTATGTGGTTTACCTTGAATCGTTCAAGGAACAGATGCTGATATTTAACTCTGACAGAATCTGTCTGTCGATCTCGTGATGTGGTTGATTGTTTGACTGACTCATATTTTGCTTGTTAGGTTTTTCCTACAGGGTAAGTCCTCTCCATTCCGTTGATTGAAGATTCAAGTCCTTATAGATGTCGGTTTCTTTAGCTGTTGAGAGAAAATTCCCTGGTGATCGTGAGAGGCTCGCGAGAATGTCCTTGATCGAAGGCAAGTCGTGAAATAAGATCTCTTTGCTTCTGAACCAACCGCCGTGTTTCTAGAGGGTTTCCCGAAACAAGTCAGAATGGCCCATCTGGCATGTATTGGAAGTCGCAAGGTCAACGGCGTCGCAGAACTTCACAGTGAACTTGTTCGTACGACCATTCTGAAGGACTTTGTTGACTTTGAAGGAATTAGCAAGTGCGTACAAATTATTTAGAATGACGACGCGCAAAAGCTGATGAATAATGTTAGGTTCGGCAACGTCACTAACGGAAGTGAGTTTAAGAAGTGAAGAGCATGTTTGATTGCATTGATACTTACCACCCTTCAGTTACTCCCCGTCGTTGGCTTGATCAATGCAACCCAGAACTGAGTGCTCTTATTACGAAGACGCTTAAACTTGAAAAAGCTGTCTGGCTGAAAGACCTGACGAAGTTGGAGGGCCTGTTACCTTTCGCCGAGAACAAGGCTTTCCGCGCCGAATGGGCAGCAATTAAACAGCGCAACAAGGAACGCCTGGCCCATTATGTGCAGGTTTCCCTTGGATTGATCATTCGCACGGATGCGATGTTTGACGTGCAGATTAAGGTGATTAATCTCAGATGCATTCGAGGAGACGGTTGACTGACTCCAGATCTTTAGCGTATCCATGAATATAAGGTCCGTTATATCATTAGGTTTTCGATGTTATGCAGGTTCTCATTCTTTTGATGTAGCGACAAACTCTCAACATTCTGGGAGTCATTCATGTCGGTGCATTCTTCTCATCTGTTGACTGAGAAATCGATATATTTCTTTAGAGATATTATGCCCTGAAGAAGATGACGCCTGCTGAAAAGGCGAAGGTCAACCGCCGTGTTGTCTTCTTCGCCGGAAAGGCTGCTCCTGCTTGTAAGTTTTAACCTGGCTCGCTTTCTATAAAACACGTCTTAACATTTTCTGCTTCTAGATTACATTGCCAAGCTGGTATGACGGTGATTTTTACCACCAAAAGTCACAAAATATTTATGCATTATCCACACGCTAGACCATTCGCCTCATCGTCAACGTTGCCCGTGTCATCAACGCCGATCCGGACACCAGGAATTACCTGCAGCTCTACTTCCTCCCTGATTACTCTGTTTCTTTAGCGGAGGTTTTGATACCTGCTTCGGATATCAGCCAGCATATCTCGACTGCTGGAACTGAAGCCTCAGGAACGTCGAATATGAAGTTCTGTTTAAATGGAGGGTTGCTCTTGGGGACTGTTGGTAAGATTCCAATTGAAATTTCATGTTGGTGTGCGAAATGGCTGATTTGCTATCATAGATGGCGCCAATATCGAGATTGCTGAGGAGGTTGGGGAGGATAATGTCTGTGAGTTGGCTGGTTTCGTCATGAACCCGGCGGAGTGACTGATATAATCTGATAAAGTTTTCTTCGGACATTTGACGCCGTATGGTTTACGTTTCGAATTACAAATTCAATCTTCTCTGATCCTCCGTCATTTACAGTGCCGTCGAGGACTTGAGATACCAACATCTCTACCATGGCATCCCGATCGAGCAGAAATGCCCTGCTCTTGCTGCTGTCCTTAAACATATTTCTACTGGTGCCTTTGGTGATGGCGGAGTCTATGAGCCGTACGCTTCGAGTTTCGTTCATTAGAATTTCTCTAACAACCTTATTTTATCAGACTCCTGAACACGATTAGGCAATCGGATTATTATCTGATCACAGATGATTTCGATTCTTGTACGTCGTCGCGAGCTTGAAATTTCACGCTATAATAACGTTGAATTTTGAATTTAGACATCGCCGCCCTGGAGATGGTCGACGAGGCTTACCTTGATAAGGAGGAGTGGATCAAGAAATCTATCAGAACTACCGCCAAGGTACGTTATGATCCGGCGTATTGGTTTCTTTGTGCTGACAAGTTTTTTTTTTTGTAGATGGGCAAATTCAGCTCCGACCGCGCAATAAACGAGTATGCTGAGAGCTATTGGAACATTGAACCGTGCTCAGTTCCTGCGGAGAAGCCTGCAAATTGACGAATATGTAAAGGAGGCAATATATGGGGTTCGGGCTTACACTGAAAGTGGAGGGTATTCAGGTTATTTTTTATCTTGTTATTCAACGAAAATATATGGAAATGGTCTGTTCAAATTGGAGGAGGCCAAGAAACGTTAGAGCGATGTCAATGGGATGGTAAGATGATGGTGGTGGAGGAACGACTATCAATGCGTGAATATAAGTAATTGGGCGAGAGGCAATGCTCAAACAGGACGCGTTGTTGTGAAACAGTACCCATAGCAGAATCGCTTGAGTGGTCAGCGTTACTGTATGTTTAGTTATATTTTATTTACTTATCAGTTTACTAATTACATAAGACTAGGATTTTGTTCCCCTCCATGTCATTGTTCTATTCATTTTATACTTACTCGCGCCTTTCGCATATCTCCCAACCAGCGGAAGGGAAATGGACTGCCTGGAAGGGGAGTCAGAGCTATGGTCGCGCCAAAGATACTTCGATGCTGGTTTTGTGCGAGCAAGTCAGCATTCCCCCTTTTTCAAAACCGCTTAATTCTGAGGCGCCTTCCTTACTACCCAGGTCAGGCCTTCCACAGGAGCACATGACATGCGTCCTTTAAATACCTTGAATTCTGAACGGCTGGTACATATGGGTCAAGAGGTATTCGACATATCACGCTACGTTAAGGCTAACATATGCCATGGTGACCTCAATTGCAGCATTGATTACACTTCTAGATTCCCATTTCCACCTGGTGCCAAGGGATTTTTCTACTATCATCAACCCCCTGCCCTTCCGCCAATGGCTGGGGAAATGCGGTTCAGGATATGTGGCGACACGTCGCAGTTCGCCTACAGGAGAGATCTCGAAGTTGAATCGGGGAGACCTTGGAATATTCCTCTTATCAACATTGTGAAGGTTGGAAATTACAAAGTAATCCGGGATCTTCTGCTTGACGAAGGTTTCGTCGACCATGAGCTCGTGGCTGACACGGAGAACATGAAGTCTGTCAGTGGTTCAAGGGGGAAAGGGAGAGCCATAGCCTTGTACGACATTGACCAACCTTTTCCGTCAATTTAAGCCTCCGCCATCTCTATGTACATCTGAACACGCGAAGTTGCGTGCGGGCAGTCGAGCTCCGTCCCTTTTCAATACGCACACTGGGGCGCGTTTACTCCCCCCTTTCGGGCAAGGCAATCTATTTTCCGATGGTTAATCACTGAACTGGCGTTTTCAGGGCAGATTAGAGCACGTTTTGAGATTTACCCCCAGAATTCTGACATGGAGGGGTGCGTACTACGCTTGGGCGTTCTTGAAATCCTAACTCCTGTTACGCCTACTACTCCACCAGACAACTAGATTCACGTCCATACTATCCCTGAACCACTCCCGGGCAACTTTCTATCTCGTAGGAGAGGTGATCGACCTATGAAGCCCTGGGATCCCTCTTCCGAAAAGGTGTACATGTCGGGATGGTCAGAGACTTTATTGCGGTCAGGGTCCTTGAGAAGGAAAAATACGGCGTTTAATCGTCCCATATCTTTCATGACGATGGTAAGTGCCAGAGCCTCCGGAGCCATATTTCACTTAAAGAACGATCCTTTAGTGCATAATGAGCACAATTACGTTGCGAGTCACCCTTCTAGTTGACAGCAACTAGGCCAAATCCCAGTAACAAAATGGAAAAAGGAACTACGAGAATTCGACAAGTCAGCTCCAGCAAAGTCGGAAACTTGAAGCAGGTATGTAAATGGGCGCGATTCTGGCACTGCTTTGTGACTCAGCGCGATGACGCGTTGAATGAATTCACGCAATTATTTCTGGGTTTCTAGGATATGTTATTGATCCGGGAGTAATAACATAAAACCTGACTCGAGTGTCTTCTTTCCAAGATCTATCAAATGTTCACGAAACGCTCGTCTGTATTTACATAAGTACTAATCACTTTCCAAACCGCACTTTTGAGGTTCGCCGATAAGCATGATCGCTGGAACAAAACTACTTCTCAAGATCTCGAGGCGGCCTTTCTATTTTTCACAAGTTTCCCTTGGATTATTGTAAGACGGGCGTGATATCAAAGAGCATTCTATTCACTCGTTATTTGTGGGACAAGTCCTGGACTATCTCCTCTTCTACATGTAACTAACATATCCAAGTTCCCAACGGGACTGCCTTAAACCCTGTTGACTTCTCTCCTCCCTCCAAGTTCCAACTCATTCTTAGTAGTTGAGATTCAGAATATATTACATATATAAACCATGCTTTGAATAAAAACTGGGTGCTTTATTATTATTATTATACAATTATGCTCGTTGGGCCTTAAGGCCTATGTCGAGCGTCAACTATCTAATTATAAGTATCTATGGCTATCTAAGTATCAATGGCTACATATCTAAGTATCTATGGCTATATATTGTCCGTTTTGTAGCTAACCCTGACTATGTTGGCCTCCAGAGGTGGCTCGTGTGCGACATGCGCATTTGGTAGGTATGTGGGTCTCGTAAAGTAAGTTAAGGTCAAGTAAGAATAGAGTATACGCGAGAAGCACTGACAAAATAATGGCCCTAAAAAACAACTTAAAATTTACGGGGATGGATTTCAAAGCGTGTTACATCAGCCTCTGTGTGGCGCTCGTGGACGGCCGGGAGATGGCGAGGAATTCAAAGTATGAACCGCCGTGCTAGTTCGGCCAAAAAAGTGTTCGGGTGCGCTTTGATGAACCGAGCGAGACCGAGTATAACGAGTACAAGACCGACCAAGGAACCAATGACGATACCGACGATCGCCTGTTCTGACAATCCTGCATGGTGAACAATTTGGCTTGTGGTGCTTGTAGTGTTTGGGGCGCTTGGAGTGAAAGACGGAATGGTAAGATTCTGAATGATAAAGTAGTCAAGAACCAATGGCGCGGAATCGTTCGAGTTGTCGGCTCCGTATTCGACAAACAGACGATGTGAGCCGGGGGACAATTGCGGAGTCTGGAAGGAGACCAGATTGTATTCTTGAATCGTAGAGATCTGGGCAGCCACCGGAAATTGGAAGAGCGTTCCGTTATCGATGCTATACTGGGCCGAGGCATTTAGAGCCTGACTGATGTTCGAATTAAAAGCGACTGTTGATATCCATGTTATTTGGATGCCTGCATAGTATTAAAATTGTTAGAGGAAATATTTGAAGCTACAAGTGGAACGCACCGACGAAATCAAAGGTCATCGAAGCACCTTGATCCAACGTCATCATGCCTGTCGTTCCTAGCTTGTTCCACCCAGGGCCGTATTGTATCTGATCACAGAATGCGTCCACCACTACAGTCGCATTATCCAGGACTGCAGTAGCATCCGGTTCGTATTGGATGCGATCGAACAGGAAAGGGTTGTCGGCCGTACCTGAGGCCGCCACAGTCAAAGTACTGAACGTAGCTTGGAGTACGCGTATGATGCCCTTCTGCGAGCAAATCTCAACGGCGTTCATGTTTGAGTGGGAAGAAATATTGTTTGAGGGGATCACGTATCCGTCGAGATAACAGGTCCAGGAAGGCAGTTTGAAGGCCTGAAAGCTACCCATAACAGCCACACTATAACCTAGGGAAAGGATAAAGCCACATAAACGGTCATAACATGAAATCCCTACTTACCTGTGAAATTGAAGGTAAAGTTCCCAGATCCAGGTAACACATGGAGGGTATTATTGAACGATCTCCCAAACTGTGTGTTAACAGAATACATATCTCCCTCAGCCCATGGTCCCTGGTAGGATATTAGAGCACTGGTGTCATCGACGTAAATTAATCGCGAGGGCCCAATGGACATTTCCCTAGGAGTGGTTATCAATGGCGCAGGGGAACGATGGAGACGGCAGAACTGCTGGGCACGACGAGGTGGGCAGAGGCAAGGAGCGATTGTGGTTGCGAATGGCAACGGAAATGGCTAACTACATTAGGGAAAACCGTCATTGTAGCCTTGGTATTTATGATACCCTGGTATTCTAACTCCCCCATGGATTAGTTCAGTAGCTTGGCGCTGACCCATGAGACTGCCTTAAAAATGCCTCGTTGTCCATATTATGGTCAATCAGTGGCCCCGTCGGTCGCAAATACCTGCAAGAAAAGGTCAATCAGCAAACGAACATAAAATGAAAGCGATGTACATTTGCCAATGCCCGGTCATCCCATGCCGAATGTAGTACTCCCATCATCTTGAAAACAACCCCCATCGTCAGCTGCTAGCCCAACTCTGGCCTTAGGTCTCCTGTCTATGTTGTTAACCCTAAAATAAAAGCGAGTTAACGGGTGCTGATGTAACTGGCGGTCCCTCCTGCATGTGGGCTCTCTCAGAGGAAGGGGCAGCGACAGCACTGGGAGGCAAGTGTTGTGCAATCACTGTGACCAGCCAGTTTTTGATGACCGGTCAGACTCATAATCATGACCGGTCATAGTCATAACCGTAGTCATGGCTGATGGCAACCGGCTAAGCATAAGCCGGGGCTCATCAGTCTTATTTGATTAGAGTAGCGGCATCCTGTGCAGCCTTATCAGTTACCTCACCCATCAAATCAGCACGATCACAGGCCTACGGCTGTGAGAGCAGTCATGACTATGATGACCAGTCACCTGAGAGTCATGACCTAGTCAACGACCGGCACACAACTGCTGGGAGGTATGCGTCAACACATGACTAATTTTGGTGGACGTATACGACATGCAAAGTTCAAACATGACTGCAATATCCAAGCAATATCCACGCATTAGAAAGAGGAGCCCAATAGCAGTGTCTACAGTATTTAACCAGTACTTTGTACAACAAAAACAGTAATCTGTGAGAACTCAGCCAAAACCTTGTTTTACATTCCAGAATTTTTATACATGGTGGATATAAATGTCCACATAATCCTGTTAAAGTATCAAAGCATTCAAACAAAAAGTGAAGTGTTGAGAATACAATTACTGGTGTACAAAGTAATGATAAATCCTGATTCAAACTCTGCTAAAATAATGTTTCCTCTCTTTCTTTTACCAGCTCAACACAGTTTCAATTGCTCTGAATTTTTGATAGATTTTATATTTCGAAGTAGCAGTACACAGCTATGTATTTTTTTATGGGAGCCCACAATCACTGCAGATAAAACTGAGGCACCAAAAGTGTACAAAGCAACCATTGTGTACAGGGTACTGGTTAAATACTGTATGGCATGATTATAAATAAGTATAAAATAAAAGAGAGAGAGAAAGTGAGAGGCTCAATATGTGTAGTATCAACGAGTGACGAGTCAACATGATGCATTCTACATGAGTGGACAATGAGTCAAGCCATGAGTTCTGTGGAGGTGCGATGGTAAGAAAAGGACAGAGGAACCCATGAATAAGGAGAGAACCCTTTTTTCGCAAGGGGGCCCAGGATGTTAAAAATTGCACAGGGTTGGTAGCCCTTTGGGTTCGACCCCCCTACCTCGGGTCACCGTTCATGGAACAACATCCTGGGCCCCCCTTGATTTGTTGTTGGTTAGATTTGGATACTCACTTAGATTTTGGTATTTTGGGGGACTGGGAACACAGATACTCGCTTAGATGAAGGGAGTTCATCATTCCATCAATCAGATTAGATATGAAAGGTAGACAGATGCTTGGTGATGATTTTAAAATTTTAAAGTTGCTCGTCAAATCCATGCATTTGCCACTCTAATAAAGTACAAGTATGGTACCCATTTCTAAGTTCTAACTACCTGGTGCACGAAACAGCAATTGCGAACAAGACACCAAAGCATATGTAAAGATGAGCGAGTTGGACGATGCAGCAAGGAGAGGCGATTTGGAGGTGGATGGTATCATGGTGCTGAGGAGTCATCTGGGGTTGAATGCGGATAGGTCAATGAGCACCGAGGAACCTGGCATAGAGGTGAATGTCAGCAAGGCAGTGGTGGAGCTGATGTGGTATTTACCTGGCATGGTGGAAAGGATTGGCATGTAAGTTTTATTTTATTTGATAGTTTGTTAGGGATCTAATTCCGATATGAAGACTTTGTTGAGGAGAGTGCTGTTCGAGGATACAAGAGGCATGTACCAGATGCCGGTTTGGGTGGGATGGAGGCAGGTGGTTCGGTGTTGCTGTAGTCAGGCTTGTGGGTAGGGCCCCAGAGCACCCATGGTGATGGACAAGGCCCGATAGATTGAGTATAAACCGGAATGGGCGCCGATGGCATTGTGGTGCTTGATGGAAGACACAAGGTGGGCAAATGACAGGGCCATGCTCTTTGATGGTGGGCGCACCCCATTTGAGTGAGTAAGGCATGATACTATGTTGGCCAGGGTATGCTGAAGCAAGAAAATGGTGTTGAGCACATGTGGTTGAAGAGAAATGGATCAAGACACACTGGTAAGGTTGACCCACCCAGGATACAACTTCTCCCTTTACTTGTCTGACAAACTACTTGACATCGTCGACTCAGCAGCTGGTGGGGTACTAGCAAGCAATGCCCTGGTTCCTGTGTTCTCAACGCATGGACAGCGGTGGCCATTGCTTCTTCGAGTGGAATCGTCTTCGCAGGAATAGGTGACAGTGAAGCGGGCACTGCACTCAAACTGGTGCCGCTCTTCATCTTGGTCGGTATCGTTGGCACTGATAATGTTGGGAAACACTGAGTGGGCTTGGGCTCCAAAGGCAAGAATTTAAGATTCGAGAGAGACAGTGTGTCGTGCTGGATAAATATGAAGAGAAAGTGTAAGGAACGAAAGGTGGGTGGATCATAAATCTCACAGTCGCCATACTCCTCGTCGTGGGGTGTCCTATTCCTGCATTGGGCTACCCCATTTCTACCTTGACATCACTGCACCTTGTCTTCGGCCATCATCAGCCCTCAAAGAGAGGAGGGGCCACAAGCAAGGGCCCAGGGGATGTGATTCACCTAAGTTGTGAAGTTTTTTGACATTCAACCATTGAAAACAAAATGGCTCGCCTTTTTCGACTTTCTGCAGCATGCCAGAAGTTAGTGCGATGCCAGGGAGGTGCAGGTCTGTGGGAGATGCCTATTGATGTGGATTACATGATATTATAAAAGTTCAACTTCATCGAACGAGCCTTGCTGTGTGAAGCAGTATTTCGCGCCGAGTTGCAAAGAATAACCCCACTTTTTGGGCAGTGCTTTCGACAATGAATTATTGCAAACCAAAATGAATGACAGTGATATATATACAAATACATAATTTTAAATATAAGAAGCACATCTAAGTACAGAAATTCATCATGGTATCTATTCCCTAACCTTACGCTTCTTCGTAGGAGGAGCCTGGGTAACAGAGCTGATCGCTTCCATAGACTCAAGCGCCTGTGAGTCTTTGGAAGGACCAAAAGTCGAGGCCCTGGTGATAGATTGCCTGTTATCAATGGTGGTGACAGGCACTTCACCTGTCGTGATTCCGTCAATGGGAGTTGCAATAGGGGGGGAACTTGGTGGCATCGTCAGCGATGGCGGTTGGTGGAAGTGGTAAGGTGGAGCCGTCTCCCAAAACGATTATATAGGTCGAAGGCGGTCCAGTCGCAGCAATCTCTGCAGCAACCATCTAACGAGCAGTGGAAGTCAACCCAACGTTAGGTTGAGATACGAAGGCAGTTGCAGCATTAACTTGTTCCCCTCTAGTCAGAATCTGAGGCCTATGCTGAGGACGTTTAGTCTGTCCCTTGAACGGGCTTTGCGCAATGACTGGTGCTTTCTTGAGAATCGCTACAGATTCCACCTGGGCAGAGAAGACGTCGTGGGCCTCTACTCAGGTGCCGTCTGGCTTCGTCTGACCACCGATACTGTAGTGCTTGAGAGTGAGTGAAAATAATTTCACACATCGAACCAATGAGTTTATCAGCGAAGAGGTCGGCTTTGATAGTGTAATCGTTCATGTCGAAAACGGGCATAATGCAAGTATGGTTGCTGGCCTTAGTGCGAGTCCAGGAGGTTTGGTATTTCTGTTCAGCGTTATATGACAAGGTTTCTTTATCCTGGTCCTGGTCTATTGGCCGACATAATTTAAATAATTTCATGGGAAGGAGAAATTACCAGTATCGTCACCCTAATTGATATTTAAAATAGCAGTTAAGCTGCGTTCAATGATGATCAATTTGAGCACAGACCTTTGGTTCAAAAAGCACAAAATTCATACACATTGCGGTGCCAGTGCGTTCTTCCTGCAGTAGGAAGTAGCGATGGCGGGGGGTTTCAGAAGCCTGGCATTGGTATTCTTCAAAAGCGATAACAGAATCCAGGCCAAAATCAGGATCACTGGGACGAATGACGGTAAACTGGATTTTTGCCTTTGAAGCGTCTTCGTTGTACATAGGATTGAAATTTCCATGTTTTCCAAGGGCTTTTTCCATGCTTATAACTCCAACGATGTGATAGGGTGATCCTACCATGACCACATGACCTATGGTAGACACTTCCTGTACATCGTTAGACCACATCACCACTTCTACATGCTTCCCAGAGCCAGCGACCAGCTCGGGGCACCTCGGCCTACTCCAACAATGATGCAATAAAGTGGCACAGTGGTATTTTCATCTTCGTTGTTTGCGGAAAGGACATATTATTGACATTGGGAAGCCACCTACAGGGACGCTTTCTCCATTCTCTGCATATGTGGTGCTTTCACGAAGCAGGGGAAGGGACACCATAAGGCTGCTAAGAGACTTTGACGATAATCTCTTTCAAAACCATCCATCCGAGGTGTTGAGGAGAGAAATGACAAGGCTTGAGGTGCTAAACGATGCAATGAGGAGGAAGTGGGAAGGACGACAAATGTAGTTTGATGCGTAATTCTGGTGGGAGGACATGTGGTGTTTATAGCGAACTGGACCAAGAAAAAACATACAGTAGTGTTAAACATGTACGCGCTGACTCAGGGCCTGTTCCTGCGCAGCCCCTACAGAGGAGAACAGTTGTTGCGACCTCCGACGGTCTACATTTTGGAAGGACATGTGAACCAAAGAAGTACAAGTAGAGCTGGAAAACTTTCGAGAGGGACGGGTCATACTATTATTTGGTCATGATATGATGGAGGGCGACAGACTGTAATGCAAACAAACAAAGCTGGAGAACGCCTTCCTTATAAGTGATTTTAGACCGAGAGGAACCTAGGCCACTGCATACCCAATAGGAGCCGAAAGAGGCAGGTTTTCACTGTGGCTAGCAAATGCGGTTATACTGACTTACCGGAAACCAGTTCACGTCAACTACCTATGGGCAGTTCAAGTGACTGATATTTGAGCGGTTGTGCTGACCCCCGAAAAGGCACTTTTCCACGGTTATGGTGACTGCTTTTTGGGTAGTTATACTGACTCACTCAAAAGTAGTTGTAATGACCATTATCTGAGTAGCTAACATTGTAAAAATTATTACTCCCAACACGAATTGAACCAGCAATCTCACGTCAGCATACCACGCTTACCGCTGCACCACAGAGGCATTTGGTGAGAGACAGATTAATCTAATTATATAACAAACATTAGCGCACATGACCACTCAGCGCCGTTTTTCGCGCTAAGTCCCTCACTCTTATGCTCAAACCTCTATTTGCGTGTAGGGAGGTCCCCATACACTCTAAAAATCCACGAAAATTTCCAGAATATTTTCTCACTAAAATAAAACATATGTACTATGCAGAGAGAGCCTTGAGCCCATTTCTGTGCAGAAAATCTGTCTTTATTCGAATTTAGGCAGGGAGAGCAGGAAAGAATGGAATGTAGGCAAGTCAATTCTTTACCAAAT
>Ga0307517_10007847_pt1 | contig 15459 bp, 14 predicted proteins | sample 23_EM_MG_FD_194515 | JGI IMG/M metagenome (GOLD analysis project Ga0307517, IMG submission 194515) | Populus trichocarpa ectomycorrhiza microbial communities from riparian zone in the Pacific Northwest, United States - 23_EM | ecosystem: Host-associated > Plants > Roots > Unclassified | place...
TTGTTTTAATAAAATATGGTTGATGGATATAATGTTAGATTTAAAGTGAGGTCTATTTATTTTTAAAATTAAAAATTAGTTGGAAATTGTTCACTAATAAAAAATTTACTAGTCCAGAATATTAATATAATTAAAATAAATTGTAAGTGAATAAAAAATTAATTTTTAAAAAATATTTAATTGATATATTTTTGTAAAACTCAACTTTTTTTTATCTCTTGTAAAAAAATAGAAATTTTCTTAGTTTATATAATAAAAAATAAATAATTCTTGATAAAATAGTATAAGTTTAACTCAGGAGTGCGCTACGCATAGCTCAGCCCCAATTTTTGTTTTTTTTTATCAACACAACAACATTAAATGTTTTTGCAAATTAAATACCAGGGTTAGCATTATAAGTATTAATACATATTTTTTATGATAATTTGTTTTTATATATGTGATGATATTAATAATATATTTTAAAAAATAAAAAATATATTATTTTAATATATTTTTAAATAAAAAATAATCACTACATTAATACTAAATATCAAAAACCTGAAAAGCCTGGCCCAGATATTGAAAATACTCTGCCTGTTCTAATAAAGTGAGAGCAAGTAAGGACAAAGAGAAACCAGAAAAAGAAACTAAACCCCCTCCCCTTCCTTCCTCGTTTGAACTTTGAATTGAATTCAACTTTGAAATCGAAGGGAACAGAGAAAAAGGAGCAAAGCAAAAGCGCGTGAGTGTTGTCAGAACTTGTGCATTACGTGATTTGCATTGCATGACTCTCGCCGGCGGGCCATGCATTAAATCATCATTACATATTCCTAATGCTATTCTCTCACGTACAACATCAGGCCGTTACTCGCCCGCACTGGGTCTTCTTGTTCAAATCCTATCCCCAGTCACGCTACACTTTGTTTGTTTACCCAGGAAAGGAAAGATAAAAAAGTAAAGAAAGATAGGGCCCATGTTATTATCATTATTATTTTTTAACTATGATATCTGGACTATTTTATGCCTCGATTAATTTTTTAAATTTTTTAAATTAATAACTAAATAAATTTCTGGTAATTCTAAAGTTTATGTTATTTGAATTGATAATCTCTGAAAAACAAACTTAGAGTCTGATTAATTAAACTATACCCCCTCAAAATTACAAAACCCATGTTATTGTTTATATTAGTCATTATTTTGAGGTTGTTTGATACTATTACATTTTAACTTACGTTTAAATACATTTTAAGAAATGTTCTGCGTCAATAAAAAAATATTTAATTAATATTTTTAGTGATTTTAATATATAAATGTTAAAAATAAAAAATAAAAAAATTTATTTTGATATATTTTCAAGCGGAAGACAATTTTAAAAAACACTCTGCATCATAATATCAAACACATTATGTTGTGGAGTGCGATAGGTGTTACTTTTTAAAATATTTTTTGCTTTAAAATTCATAAAAAATGCCCTTTTATTTTTTTAAAATTTATTTTTGATATTGGCACATCAAAACGATAAAAAACACAAAAAAAAATATAATTTGAAGCTAATAAAATAATTTTTTTTTAAAACCATGATTAGACTGTAATGCCAAACAAGGCTCTTTTATTAGTGCTTCTTTAAGTGTGATAATTTATGCTTCTGAATGGGTCTTAAAATGTGTTTCATTTGATAATATTTTAGTAATTTTTAATTTCAAATTAATTTTATTGGTGTTTTCAAATCATTTTGATATGATTATGTTAAAAATAAATTTTAAAAAATTAAAAAAATAATTATTTTAATATATTTTTAAATAAAAAACATTTTAAAAAACAATTATTACTATAATACTAAATATTCTTTTAATCAATATCCATAACAACACATAACTTGTATCACCGGGAAAACATATAATCAATGTTATTATTTAAAATTATCATTATATAACAATATAATTTAGATTAACTGATAAAAAAATTATTCTCTTTTTTATTTTTTATTCTAGAATAATTTAAATACACCTAATTAATACGAAACATACGTACTCAAAATCATTAATTAATACACAAATTAATTGGAGGATATTTTTATTATTTACTGGAATTAAAAAACAGAAAACGCAGAGAAACGACGACGAAAAATAAAAAAGACTCTACGACTACAAAAACAAAAATTCCACCCCCACGCGCATATATAAATACCCAGAATCCTACACCCTTTTTTATTTTATTCCTTTCCCTCTTTCTCTCTCTCTACAAACAAACACACACATGCCCATTTCCATTTTCTCTCTCTACAAAACCCTCTCTCGCTCAATGACTCCATGATTTTTCCACAGATCAATCCAGCCCTACAAATTTTCAAATTCTAGGGTTTATCATCATTCTCAGCTCCCTTTCATAATTCCTCTTTCAAAAGTTTTTTTTTTTTCCTCTTTAAATCTCAATGTCGTCTTCTCCTCCTCATCTTCCCACTTCAACAACGGCTACTACTGCAAATAATAATAATACTTCATGTTCTTCTTCTTCAACGGCACTGTCAAGAAAGTGTTTCAATTCTGATTGTACGGACTTTAAATCTCGAAAAGGCTGGAGGCTCCGTTCCGGTGACTTTGCCGAGCTTTGCGATCGATGCGCGTGAGTAGTACTCAACCTTTTGTTTCTATTTTGTTAATTTTCGAGAGAATAGTTGTGGCGGCGGCTGTGTTCTTGTTATTAAATTTAGTAAGTGGTTATGATGTTGAGCTAACAAATTGGAGGTTAATTTGGGTAAATTGGATAGGACATAATTCAATGCTGATATAAATAATTTATTTTTTTCCCTAATTGTTTGTTTGTGTTAAATTTGGAAAAAAATATAATTTCAACATTTATCAATTCTCAGTCTTGTGTGTAACTAGAAAGAGTGAAATTCAATGGTTTCTTCTGTTTTTCTTTTCTGGGTCATTTTATTTTTAGTGAATACGTATTGTTAATGGGTTTTTTTTGGAGTTAAACTTTAATGCAATTTTTAATTAATGATTGTAGCTGTGATTTGGCTGTTCATGTTGGTGTGTTATTGCCTTTTTGGTCTATTGGCAGTGGCTAGTTTACAGTTGCAGTGGGAGAAAACCATCGAGACACTGGCAGAGAAAAATTAAGTTTTTGTGTATTTTGTAACCGTTTATACTTTGAATAATGAGTTTCTATGAGTCATTAATGATACGCTTTGGTTTCTTACCACGTTTTTTTTTTTTTGAACTTTTAAAAAATTTGGCAATGTTTTCTTGTGTAGAATGGTTTTAGAGAGTGATATATCAGTGAGGTTCCGTTAAAATCTCTGACTATGGTTTTAGCAAGGCCTGAAACGGAAGTATTGGTGACTTGTCATTTGGTTGAGATCCTAATGCTTACTATGAGTGGAATTTCTTTTATTTCTTTTCCTCTTTTTTTGGTGTTGCTTGAATTGGCCTCTCCTCTTGAGAGTAGAGGAGAGGAAAGAATTCATTTGGCAAAACCTTCAAACAGGTCTTATCAAGACAATTTACTGGCATATTCGTAGTTATACTTAACCAAGTATCTGTTTTCATGGCTGCAATGTCATCGTCGCCATCATCATCATCATCATTAACTTACAATTGACTCAACCTTGTGTGACTTAGTTCTGCTTATGAGGAGGGGAGTTTCTGTGAGACTTTCCACTTGAGGGCCAGTGGTTGGAGGTGTTGCGAGTCATGTGGGAAGGTAAGATGAAATTTCTTCTGGTTTATTTATATGCTGTCTGTGCTTATGTGGTTATATAATGGATGGTATGCAGCTGCCATTTATTTTATTGTAAATCATCCAAGTTTAATTTTCCATTACAGGGGGTTCATTGTGGATGTATTGTTTCAATTCAAACTTTCACATTGTTGGATGCTGGAGGTATTGCGTGCATGGCATGTGAGAGGAAGAGTTTTGTTTTGGTAAGGGAAAATTCATCTCTTACTGCTGAATCATAGTCATTTTATGTTTATTATGACCATTGATGGTTTCTCTGATCAAATATGTGATTCATACGCCATTAGTTGGATAATGGAAAATATGTTCCTTCTATTACTGCCAGCACCTTATAAATTTGCTATTGTAGGAGAGTAATCCACAAATTCTTCTGACTGCAACCTCTGCTGATGTGGTACATAACCTTGTTCAATTTTAATTGTGATAGATTTATTTTTGCTTTATATTCTGTGTTTCAGACGTCAAACCCTGCCTGGTCTCCTTTGTTTTACCATGCACCTTTCCCCGAGAGACTCAAAGACCTTTCTGTCAAAAGTTGGAGTCAATTAGCTGGTTCAGGTCCTGTACCATGGCGTCAAGCACCCAGTTTGTTTAATCCTTCTGCTGCACAGTCTGAATTGCAAACAAGGATGCCTTATGAAGTTGACAGGCTTAATACCGGTGAAAGATTTTCTGCCCCTTCCCTAGAGAAAAGGAAAGTTGAGGATTTTTCTGAAAAATTTATCAATGGAAACCTGAGGATTCGCTTACAGGATATAGTTGAGAATGGGAATGCAGGTACAGATGCTTTACCTACATTTTATGCTGTTTCAAGGAAAGAAGTGCACGATGACTTGGCAGTTTCATGCTGCCATGCTTGGGAGTGTTATAGAAACAACTGTAAGTTAATTATTTGTTGCAGGAATCATTGGTGAGGAGCAACCACAACCATCATCATCTTTAATGGAGGATGCATCGGGCCAACAATTTGGAATAACAATACCTTATAAATCTATAAGCGAATCAAATAGTCAAATTGAGGGCTCTGTAAATGCTTTACAGCCAGCCCCTCCACCTCCGTTTACAAAGCATTTTCATGGGAGTTTACATAATGGAGTCGATTCATCAGTTGATGGTCACATACGCAATGGGAAGCCTAGAACAGATGCCCGTGGAAGAAGCCAGTTACTTCCTCGGTACTGGCCAAGGTTTACTGATGGAGAGCTACAACAAATTTCTGGAAAGTATCCTTTATGTCAGCAATGGTTTCTCTATATTTTAATTTTTCAAAAAATAAATTATCATTTTAGATAATCTGTGCCATATTGTTTGGAGGCAGTTTTGTATTTAAAAATTACAATCTTCTAGTCTTCTCCACATTTGATTTTCTGACTTATGAAGATGAGTTAGGTTTTGCAAGATGGTTCTGCTCTATTTTGTTTGTGATAACTATATCTTCCTAGTCCTCTTTGCATTTATGGATCCTGAAACCTTAACCCTATTTAAGTTCTAATTCTGTGATCAAACCTTTGTTTGAGAAGATGCTGAGTGCTAGTGATGCTGGACGAATTGGGCGTTTGGTGCTGCCGAAAAAATGTGCAGAGGTTGGTACTCATGCTTCACAGCTTCACCTTTCACTTTGTTTATCAGTTTTATTCTAAAAGCTTTGCATATTGGATTTTGGAGGAACCAAGAATGTATTCTTGTTTTTTCTTTTTTAGAAAAATGAGAAAAAAAAAGAAGACAAAGTGATAATAGAAAGAAAAGTTTATTAGTCTGAGCAATATATATCAGTTACAGATATTTTCTTTTTCTTGGTTATGCAATGCTTTATAGTTGTGGTGTTATTTTTCTTTTTATGGACCAAGGAGTTTTCAAGTCACGGTCATGGTCCTCATGGATAATAATGCTGATGGGTGACTGTGGTTACTGTCAAGACTGCTTGTGATAACACCCTCATATACTATGGATGTTCCACTATAGAGTTGTGTATTCTTGCATACCTCATATTCTCTCAGAGTGTTGTCCCAGCACGGTCAGTTGAAAGATGATTCACCAAAATGGTGATGAATCACACAACTCTTTTTGTTGATTTTCCTGGCTGCTTCTTATTGAAAATACTTTAGAAGTATGGAAAGAACATTTCTGAATGCAATTTGTCGTGTTAAAATACATGCATGTTTTTTGTGCATTTGCAGTTTTGACTCCTATGAAACATTTTTAGTTGGAGAATAGTCATGCTGCCACATTAATGGTGTAGCTCGTATATCAAATATATAATTTCATTGAGGAGTTCTGCACGGTTTTAATATCTAACTCTCTCCCTTTGTGTGTGGGCACTCTATAATTTCATCAACACTAACATTGTGCTTGCCATGACACAGGCCTATTTTCCTCCCATCTCGCAGCCTGAAGGTCTACCTCTCAGGGTCCAAGATTCTAAAGGGAAAGAGTGGATTTTTCAATTTCGGTTTTGGCCTAACAATAATAGTAGAATGTATGTTCTGGAGGGAGTTACTCCTTGCATACAAAACATGCAATTGCAAGCAGGCGATATAGGTAGCCGCCAAATTATGTGAAATTATGTTCAGAAGATTCTTAATTTGTTAATTGCAGCAAGGGTTATGTCTTCATTTTTCTTCTCTCTAGTTTTGTTAGACCGGTTTATTTCTGTCCGCTAGATTTGTCAATGTCATGGCTTTGGATCTGGTCAATCATCCCACTGCTGCTTTGTAGTTTTGATATTTTTCTGTCTTCTTTCATGCCTTTCAATTCATTTTCCATGTGATTTGGTGCCATCCTCCTATGCTTTAGTGCATCATGGTTTTAGGGTTTATGATATTGGATCTGAAATTTAATTCTGTTTCCTCAGTAACATTCAGTCGATTAGAGCCAGAAGGCAAATTGGTTATGGGATTCAGAAAGGCCACCTCTGCTCCGCCTTCTGATCAGGTATGCCCTAGTGCAATTGCTGAACACTTTTTTTCTAGATTATCCATTCATACTTGCTGGAGCTCAAACAATAGGTTATGTGGAAATTTGTAAGGATAATGTTTCTGAATTCAATGAGGTATCAACAACACATTATATATGGGTGATACCAGAGACTTGAATCCTTGCTGGTACCTCTCCAAGGTCAATGATATTATATTCCAATATCACCTTGTTAAGTCCTAATTTGGTACTAAATTTACTGTCCTTTCTTCCAAATTCATTGCATCATAGCCTAAATTTACCTTAAAAGTGGGCATGGAACTTTCCATGCCTTTAAAAACCTGGAAGTTAATGCATGAATGAAATTTTATGTGATGAAATGGAAGTTTGTAGCGTGTTAATATTTCTATAGCACTTTATTTTACAGGAAGAATGCTGAGGTATAATGAAGTGAGATTTTCAGTTCATTTTTTTCCTTTTCTGGTTACCTTCATCGTGTTTCGTTTTTGGCATTTAATCTGAGAAAGCCAAGAGATAACTTGAAAATATGACGACGGTACATAGTTTCATTAGGGTGATTGCAATGTGCTTCAAAGTTTGGTTTGTTGCTTTTAGTTATGTCAAGTAAAATGCTTTGCTACAAAATTGTGGTTTGTCAAATGTTGCCCTTTCAATTTGTAGCCAACTTCAACACTTAATCCAACAAAATAAATTCTAAAATATGTGTTATTTTTGCAGGACAATGAAACAAGTCAGACTGGTAATGGTGTTTCTACAAAAGGAGATGTTAGTATTACAAACCTTATACTAGTGGAATTGCTTCATTGCCTTTTTTAAGTTAACACAAGGTCACCTAGCTTTTCATCAATCTACCAGGCTGAATTGGATCCTAGTCCTTGGTCTAAAGTCGACAAATCAGGTTACATAGCAAAAGAAGTTCTTGAAGGAAAATCTTCTATCAGAAAGAGGAAGAGCAGCACATTGGGTTCCAAGAGTAAGCGCCTGAGGATTGAAAATGAGGATATGATTGAATTGAAGCTAACATGGGAAGAAGCACAAGGATTGCTCCGTCCCCCTCCTGACCATGTTCCCAGTATTGTGGCGATTGAAGGGTTTGAGTTTGAGGAATACGAGGTTTGATTGTTTCCATACTCAAAATAAGTTTATGCCAATGAGTGGTTTTCTTTCTTTAGCCACCCTTGATATCCCTTATTCTGACATCTGTCCTTCCAATGTGCTTGTGTTTAAGTCATTGTGAAGGTAGAGGTTGCTTGTTTTTCACTACTTTGATACCGTCAACTAACGGCTTATTTACTTATTTGTCCCTTTGCAGTAGTTACATAGCATTTACAGAACTTTTGTGATACAATTTGATTATTAGCTTACCAGAGCACGGCTACTATTTTGGTGGGGGGCGAGGCCACTTGAATTTAGCTACATAGCATTTAGGGGAGAATGTTTGGAGTGCATTGTTCAGTGCTTTGAAAGGTCCAGTAATAGTAATGAGTTGCTATTCTATTGGTAGAAACTTGCCTTCTTTAGTCTCATTGAATTTTAGGTTCTGACATATAAAATTGCAAGGGAATATGAAATTCCCACAGAAAGACTTTCAATTTTACAATGCCTGCGTAATAATGCCCAATTCTTACAAAGATGCTTGGGTTTTTTATTTTTTGTGTATGATCATGACTGATATAATTGGTTGATATAATGCCATGTGTGATTTTAAATAAACATTGTTTAAGATGTTATCGTTCATTATTTTTATTTTATCATTTAACGAGTTTGCATTGAAGTTTTTTATTGGACTTGTGATGCATTTTCTTATATATTTTATACTCTGAATAGAGTTGGCTAAAGTTTATTGTGGATAGGAGGCCTAAGTCCTACTTTTTATGATTATGACAAGTGTGCTGCTATAACAGGATGCGCCAGTACTTGGGAAGCCTACAATTTTTGCAACGGATAATGTGGGGTAAATTGCCTATCCTGAGTGCTCAAGCTTGCAACTATACCTTCTGTGCTAGGGCTCTTTTTTTTTTTTTTTTTAATTCATCATGATTTGGCTTGTAGGTCTCTCTCAAAAATTTACCTACACACTATTCGTAAACCACCTTACATGTTTAGGTCTCCCATGACAGATGTTAGTGGTTTGGGTGTTTTTTCTAGGAGAATATGACATCTATCTGTCCTGTATGTGTTATAATCTGTTCACATTTCACACTAGTGGGTTGTGCTAGGAGAAATATACTGTCCTAGAAGTTTGTATGTATTAGAATAACTATAGCAGGTTGTGCCGTGAGAAATATATGATTTCTCCAACCTATAAGTTTTTATGTAAATCCATTTGTACTTTACGATAGTGGGCCATTTAACGGAACACTGATGTAAACCTAGGATGATGCTTCAATATTAATATGTTTCCTACCTTTTCAGCCCGGGTAAACTGAATAATCCTTTTTTTCTCTCTCTAAATTTTCGTAGTTATAACAATGCTTCATATGATTAAAATGGACTCATGATGTCCTTTCATCTCTTTGAGTATATAGAGTTCTAATATGATGTGTTTTCTGTCAGTCAAAAGATTCAATGGGTTCAATGTGAAGATTGTCTTAAGTGGCGCAAATTGCCTGCCAATGCTCTTCTTCCCTCCAAATGGGCATGTTCTAGTAATACATGGGATCCTGAAAGGTATAATCTGAATCCATTTATTCATTCAGGCTTGGGTTTATCCTTCAGATCCTGTTTGATAGCCCGTGGGATCTCAAAATTATTCTAGGGTGCAACCAATGTATTTTCTTTTAATTTCTTTACAACATTCAAACGTACATTTGAGGTCCCAGAATTACTAGCTTTGGTGCCTGTTCGGTTAACTTTGTCATTCTTTACATGGTAAATAATGAACCGAGGCAGTGCCCTCACTTTTGTCTCTTAAATAGACTAGTTATATAAACGTTGAATGTTGTTTGTATACATGTTAATTGCAGGCTCTTGCATTTTGCTAACATTTTTTATTACATCTGCTGTCAGATCATCATGTTCCGTGGCTCAAGAATTGACAGCAGAGCAGCTTGAAGATCTTCTTCCATCCTGTAATTTAGGTATAAATTGCTTATAGTGACTTCATTTTGTTGTTTCTCCGTAATTGAAATTCGGTAATTTATGATTCGGTAATTTATGGTCATGCAAGGCAATTAAGTTATCCTCAAGCGTGGCACCAAGTATCATGATCTAATTTTCACTGCTGTTGCTGTGTATATGTGCATTTTAATGATTTTTATGGAATCTCGTTCAAATGGCGATGATCTCCTTCTCAACTGCCCAATTTGAATCTGTTGTTATGGTTGTGAAGCAGTAGTCACTTCCAAGAGATCGAAGGATGCTAAGAAGGATATTGATAGGGTCGAAGCTCTGGAGGGGCTTGACACTCTTGCCAACCTAGCTATTTTAGGAGAGGGTGAGGCTTTCCCGGCTTCATCCCAGGCCACCACAAAGCACCCCCGACACAGACCTGGCTGCTCCTGCATTGTGTGCATTCAGCCCCCAAGTGGGAAGGGTCCCAAACACAAGCAGACTTGTACATGTAATGTTTGCCAAACAGTAAAGCGCCGTTTTAAGACCCTAATGATGAAGCGTGAGAAGAAGCAATCAGAGAAGGAAGCAGAAACGAAGCAATCAGAGAAGGAAGCAGAAACTACTCGGAAGAGGCAGCAGGAGCCTTCTGCTGAGAAATTGCTTGATGATGAACCCTCACCATCTAGCAACACAGGGAGTGAAAGTGGCAGTCCGAACAAGAAAAAGACAGTCAGTGAAGGTTCTGATGATGATCCTAGCAGAATGAAATCCTCAACTTCACCTTTTAAAGGCCAAATAGACCTGAATATCCAGCCAGAGAGGGAGGATGAATTGTCACCTGGTTCAGATTCTGGAGGCATGATGAGGATGCTCCAGGATGCCACTGAGACATACCTCAGGATGCAAAGATTCTTAAGCTCGGATGGTGACAATAACCCTTCCGGTAATCACATGCTGTCAAGTGGGGGGACACGTGAAAAGGTCAGTGATGTCATTATGCTTGGCAGCAGCCATCAAGATGCTGACAAGGATCATCCCTCAGCTTTTTCCATGAACGCATCCGCTTCCACTCCAGCTACTGGATAGATAATGCCTTTTAACCGTGCACGAGCATCAACCATATGATTGATTGAATGCGAGGATAGTTCTCGTGGCATACTTGTCCACATCGGCATTTAACTTCGTTGTTCTGTACATAAAGTAGAGGGGCAGGAAAGTGACAACCATGGGGGAGAACCAATATTTTACTGGTCCATACTGTATAATATCATCCTCTCTATGCTAATACAATTGGACACTGACATGCTTTTAGAAGATGATTGATTGTTCAATCAAGTGGGTAGGAGGCTGCAGCAATGTAGTTTACTGTTAGAAGCTCACTGCTACCCTTACACAGAGGACGTGATTAAGCTTGTGCCTTTTTGCTCATAGTGAAAAGAAAATTGAAGCTTGTTCTCTCTATTAAGTTGAAATACAACTGCAACATGGGGGTTCTGATTCGAACAAGCTACCTAGTCTCCTTTAGTTTTCTGTATTAGATTATTTTGGTACTATTGTTTTCTCTGTTTCAATGAAACTTGTCTTGGATAGAAGATTACTGAAATGTCAAGTGGATGTTCACAATCTGGTAGGTAAAAGTGTCTGTAGAGAACAGCTCCATGTTCTTTTCCAAAAGAGTTGGTAGAACATGGCGCCCATACCCATATCATGTCAGCATGATTTCTAGCTTTCTTCATACGAGTCTTTCAAGATGGTCTCTGATGATTCGCCATCACGTTCGGAAAGATTATTATTCCTGACCAAATATATGGAGTTGGTTTCTGCCATCGTTCATTAGGTCAAATGTTTGACAGTTGAAACAACTCCTTTTGCCTGGTTGTCAACTGTTCTGTCTCCTCCGTGTATCTTGTCACCATGTCATCATACTATTCTTTAGATAATTTCTTTCCTTTTCTCCCTTTTCTTCGTTTAGATATCTATTCTAAATAGCAAATATGAATAATCGTGACATATATAAACCGAATTATTTCACTAATTTTTTTTTGTAACTGTTCTATTTCATCAATATTTAAAAACAAACATGCTAATAAGCAAAAAGCAAAAAAAGTCATGGAAAGCAGTCAACCAAGATTTCTTCGTAGGCATCAAAAACTAATAGTTGAGCTCCATCATTTTTTTCTTGAGATATTAAAAATGTCTCTCTAATCATTTTTTGGTAGTTTAGATTCTGATAGGCTGTGGAACCTCTATTTTTAGCTTTGAGGTTTAGGTTAAAGAAAAGGAAGACCAAGTCAGCAAAACCATAGTGGTTGCCAATGAAAAGAGGGAGCCCGTTGTCACATATATTTGATAACCTTTAGCAATAAACGGCCTTTGAGTCAAAACTTGGCTGGGTTCTAATTTGAGAATAATCTCAAGCCAAAAATAAGGGAAGATTTTGTTGGTCATGGTTCTTGCTTTTGCCATTCCTTCTTCTCATTAGGCTCTGGATTAAGAAGTGGAAGATGATCACAAAAAAAAAACCCTAAAGAACTAGTACATTTGTAGAAGAAAAGGGATTGTTTTATCCTGGCTTTTCATAAACGTCTTCCAGTGATTCCGCCAACACAAAACAAATACATTTGTAGAAGGAGCAGGATTGATTATTGTATTCTTCCAGGATGAATGATTTGTTCTCCAGCTCGTTCAAGAAGTACACTGACCTGAAGCAGCAGGCGCAAATGGATGACATGGAGGCAGGGAAGGAGAGTATGAATCTTGACAGATTCTTTGAAGACGTCGAGAATGTTAAGGAAGATATGAAAACTGTTGAGAGGCTGTACAAGAGTTTACAAGAAGCCAATGAAGAATGTAAGACTGTTCATAATGCTAAGACCATGAAAAATCTTCGTTCGCGGATGGACATAGATGTCGAACAAGTCCTGAAACGCGTTAAAATCATCAAGGGAAAGCTCGAAGCCTTGGATCGATCCAATGCAGCTCACCGCAACATTCCTGGGTGCGGTCCAGGATCATCTGCAGATCGAACCAGGACATCTGTGGTTAGTGGTTTGGGAAAGAAGTTGAAGGATCTTATGGATAATTTTCAGGATTTAAGAGCTAGAATGGCAGCCGAATATAAGGAAACAGTGGAACGCAGGTATTTCACAATCACAGGAGAAAGAGCAAGTGAAGAAACGATTGAGAATTTGATATCCAGTGGTGAAAGTGAAAGCTTCATGCAAAAGGCAATTCAGGAACAAGGGAGAGGCCAGATTCTTGACACCATATCAGAAATTCAAGAGAGACATGATGCTGTGAAGGAGATAGAGAAGAATTTGATTGAGCTTCACCAGGTATTCTTGGATATGGCTGCTCTTGTGGAAGCTCAGGGTCATCAGATCAATGATATTGAAAGTCATGTTGCGCATGCTAGCTCGTTCGTGCGGCGAGGGACTGAGCAGCTTTCTGAGGCCAGGGAATATCAGAAGAGCTCTCGAAAGTGGACGTGCATTGCCATTGTAGCCGGTGCTGTCCTCATCATTGTCCTCTTACTACCATTTATACCACATCTCCTGGCTCTCTTGTAGGAATGAGAGGGTGCAGATTTCCTTTTGAACTCCAGAAGAAACACCTATTTAATTTTAACCCCAACCGAAAATTATTAGTGGTAAGGTTATCTTGGAAAGCTTTGTTCTATTTTTTAAGATAGCAATTTAGATTTCTCAAACGTAAGCACATCTGCAAGGAAGATTGGGAACTTTCTCCTCTTTCAGGCATATCCTAAAGCATGTTTCTTGTTTGCAACCCCTATAGAGGCAATTGGCATTTTTTGCATGAAGTTTTGCTGCAAAAAACCCTAACGAAGGTCTTGGCAGAAACCATGACAGTTTGATTGAAGTGCACATGTAATTGCTGGGGAGAAGAGGCCATCTCGAAAGAATGACGAACAGTCATTGTAATATCAAATTTAAGACTCGTTGAAAGAAATCGCATGCCTGTCAACTGGTTTTTCTTTTTCCTCTCTTTCTTCTCATTGATCATGCATACAAGAAAAAAATATAGAAAGCTATCAATCTTGCGGTCAATGGATGAATTTCTCTGCATCGCTGCAGAAGCATGAAAACTTTCATCATTTTATGGATGGATATACAAAAGACTATGCATGTATCTCAAAATCGTAAGAATTCTTGGTGTTGCTGAGCAATACATATAGTTAGGCCGAGCATCAGACCTGCGTACTCTTTGATTTTGTGGTCCTGTTGTATTGAAAAAAATACTAGCTTCAAAATAAATTTTTTTTATATATATTTATTTTTAAATTATTTTAATGGGGATGCATTTTCAAGTAAAAAATTACTTTAAAAATTAATTTTTATTAATCTCTCATTTAGATCCCTCGTTCATACGAGACAAATTAGGATCCCAAAAGTGGATAAATTGAGCAATTAGCACAATAAATTAAAAATATTAACGAATTGATATAGTTTCAAAAAGATTTGGGGAAATAACACAGTATTGCATTTCTAAAACATGATAAGGTCAAACTGTGTCATTTTCAACTCAACTGGTTGACCGGTTCATAAGGTCAAACTGGTCGACCGATTTCGAAAATAATAAGAAAAATCTCAAAATTATCAAAACTGGGGGCCTCAGCGAGATTTTTGATATTTAAAGATTTGCGTAACGACTTAGTGGCTACTATAGGAACAACAAACTCATGTAAAAATTTTAAACATGATCCAACGATTAAATCAAAAGTTATGGTCATTTTGAGTTATATTATTTTAGTCTAGGGCGATCGGACCTTTTCTTAGGCTTAAACCTATCCCAATGATCTATAAATGCATCTATTAGGTCATCCACGTAATCTGTTTAGAGCAGATTCTCATTAGTTATTGCAAATTTACATGTGACTACTCATAATCATTCACTACTATGTGAACAATAACTTTTTGAGATTTTAATTAGAGTCTATTTTTTAATCAACAAGTTGAATAAAGATATATATTTTGACAAATAACATATATTTGGAAGAAAAAAAAATCATAAAATTATGTTTTTTTGTATGAAACGGTCGAATAGTTGAGATAAAATATTGAAATTCGGTCATGTTAAGCTTTAAAAACACATTTAGGCTGCGTTTGTTTTCTGGAGAGTGGTTTTTGAAAAACCATTTTCCAAACTTTCTTGTGTTTGTTTGCCATTAGGAAAGTTGGTCAACGAAAAACACTTTCCAGTCAACGAAAAACACTTTCCAGTCAAAGAAAAATTTAGCTTAGTTTCCAGGAAAGTGTTTTCCTTTTATTTTGGGCGGAAAACACTTTCCGGAAGTTGTAAAAAATTTAGAAATGTCATATTATTTGCTAATTATATCAAATTTGGTTCTCAAACTTTTGATTGCTATATATATTTTGTTTTGAATATTTATTTTTCAATTTTATCCCTTATAATTTATTTTTTATATTAATTTTGATCCTCATTTTTATAATTGTTATTTGTTTTTCCCTTATTATTTTTTAATTGAAAATTTTTATCTATCAAATTTGGTCCTCATTCTTTTGATTGTTACTTATTTTATTTGAAATAATTTATAAAATATTAATTATTATTATTTTAATTTCTTCATCTTTTAATTTTTTTATTTTTTAGATTTAATCTCTATTATTTTGATTATTATTTATTTTATTTGAGATAATTTATGAAATTATATTTTTTTTCAATTTCATTCTCATTCAACTTTTTAATTCGTAAAATTTGTTTCTC